>PJUI01000061.1_pt1 | contig 198425 bp, 192 predicted proteins | sample 1512201 | NCBI WGS metagenome assembly PJUI01 (sample SAMN08177670, study PRJNA422409) | Feces metagenome, whole genome shotgun sequencing project. | isolation source: Chicken feces (2) enriched on wood chips | host: Gallus gallus | place: USA: Madison | collected 2015-01-15
GAACTTCTACAACACCCGGCGGCTGCACTCTACGCTGGGCTATCTGACGCCGGCTGCCTATGAAGCCAGCCAGCGTCCAAAAAACACCTATCGACGTGTCCACTAAAACTTGACCACCACAGGTCGCCAAAGACGGCCGCCCTGCGCGGCCTTTTTTGGCTTGGGGGGGTGCCTGCTGAACGGATGGGCTTTTTTGGGGGGCCTTGCTGGACGGATGGGCTTTGGGGGGCGGGCTGCGGGCTGCGGGCTGCGGGATGCCGATGCCGGTGCTGGTGCCGATGCCGGTGCCGGTGCTGGTGCTGGTGCTGGTGCTGGTGCCGGGGTGCTTGCCTAGATTTTGAGCGCTCTGCTCCAGGCTGCCAGTTTCTTATCGAATGAGGCGGCGGCGTGGGCGGGGCTGGTGGACGGCAGGTCTTGGTAGTCCAGGGTGGCCGTCAGGGTGGGCATCACGTGGCGGCGGAAGAGTGTTGCGGCTTTGGCGCCGTTGAAGCAGATGCGGGTGATGGCCGGGTGCGCTTGCAGGAAGGCGGCGAAGTCGTTGGGGATCAGGGTGTCGTGGCGGATGTCTGCGTCCAGACTGCCAGGGCGCTCGCAGGTTTGCAGGACGTCCCATAGGGCGACGCCGGCGGCTTGCAGGGCTTGCAGGCGCTGGGGGTAGTCTGCGGTGGCGTCAAAGTCCAGGATCTGGGCGGCGATGGGCCAGAACGCGTTGCGGGGGTGGGCGTAGTAGCGGGCTTGCTTCAGTGACGCCACGCCGGGCATGGAGCCCAGGACAAGCACTCGCGCGTCGGGGGTGGCGACGGGGGCAAAGCCGGTGACAGGTTCGATGCGCCCGGCGGGCGCGGGGTCCACGCGTTGTTTCATGCCGGGAAGGATACGTCAGGCGGGAATTTGCCGCATCACGCCAGGGTTTGCCGCATCACGCCAGGGTTTGCCACAGCAGGTAGAGCTTGCCGGCTAGCAGGCCGGAGGCGATGCCTACGGCGGCCAGGGACAGAAACGTGGCAACGGAGCGGAAGCGAAAGGGAGCGGTAGACGTCATGGGATCGGAAGGCAATTGAAGCGTGGGCGGTAGGTGGGATGCCGGCGCTGCCGGCGGCATGGGTGAACTCTACGGTTGCCCAACCGGTTGAAATATCGGACTTTTCCCAAAAAACAGGCTGTCATCCCTCTGGCTGATGCCATAAAGTTGTAGATGTGAACTGATAGTCATCGTCCGATTCATGGAACAGTCCTTATCACTTTCCGGGTCTACCGAAACGAGCGTTCCGCCCTTATCTTTATTGCTATGTCGAACGGCTCCGATGGGGCCGCGCAATAGGAGTTGAAACATGAAGAAGATCCTCGGCCTGCATGCAGCCCCTCGCCCCCATTGGGTGGGCGACGGCTTTCCCGTGCGCTCGATGTTCTCTTACAACGACAAGGGCAAGAACGTGAGCCCGTTTCTGCTGTTGGATTACGCCGGCCCCGCGAAGTTCGAGCCGGCCGACCATCCGCGCGGCGTCGGTCAGCATCCGCATCGCGGCTTTGAGACCGTGACGATTGTCTACAGCGGCGAAGTGGAACACCGCGATTCCACCGGCAACGGCGGCGTGATTGGTCCGGGCGATGTGCAATGGATGACGGCAGCGTCGGGCATTCTGCACGAGGAGTTCCATTCGCACGCGTTCACGCGCACGGGTGGTGAGCTTGAGATGGTGCAGTTGTGGGTGAACCTGCCGGCCAAGGACAAGTCGGCGGCGGCGGGTTACCAGAGCATCCTCAATGCGGATATTCCGGTGGCGGAATTGCCGGATGGCGCGGGCAGCGTGCGGGTGATTGCGGGTAGTTTCGCGGGTCATGCCGGGCCGGCGCATACGTTCACGCCGATTGACGTGTGGGACGTGCGCTTGAATGCGGGCAAGTCGGCGGCGTTTCCCATTCCCGCGGGCCGCAACAGCATGCTGGTGATGCTGCGCGGCACGGTGTTGGTCAATGGGGAAACGGTGGCGCGTGATGCGCAGCTGGCGCTGTTCTCGCAGGATGGGGAGAGCATCACGGTCGAAGCGAACAACGACGCCGTGTTCCTCATCTTGAGCGGCGAGCCAATTGATGAGCCTGTGGTGGGGTACGGCCCGTTTGTGATGAACACGCAGGCGGAAATCGTTGAGGCCATCCAGGACTTCAACGCCGGACGCTACGGCCAGATGCACTGACCTGCCGGCATTGTTGCCATCGTCAGAAAACCGCGGATGCCCTCCGCGGTTTTCTGCATTTTGCGGACAGCGTAGGCAAAAAGCGGACAGGCTCCCGGGCTGCGGGACGGGTTTTCCACCAGTCACCCGGGACCGGCACCGCTTTACTATCAGAGCCTTCAAGGCCCGTGAGACCCCGCAAGGACGCCCCCGCCATGCTCAACCCGACATCGTCCGCCTTCAGCACGACCTGGCCGCCCGCCGGCCCCCGGATCGAGTCGGTGCTGGGCTTGCCGGCGCAGCAGTTGTTTGCGTCGGGCGATCTGGACGAAGCACGTTCCATGGTTGGCCGCGTGATGCGGCCGCATCATTTGGGGGTGGTGGGCGCGGCGCAGCGGCTGGACGCGCGCATGCATCATCTGCCGCTGGGCGAGGTCTCGCTGAACCGCCTGCGCTACGGGGCGCAGGTTGAGATTCGGCCGGGGCCGTTGGAAGATTTCTTTCTGGTGCAGATGCCGTTGTCGGGTTCTGCCTGTATCCGCAGCGGCCCGCAACAAGTGGATTCCACATCGGAGCTGGCTTCCGTGGTCAGCCCTGACGACGATCTGGCCATGTGCTGGAGCGGCGACAACGATCAATTCATGCTGCGCGTGGGGCGTTCGTTGCTGGAGCGCACGCTGGTGGGCCAGCTGGGCGGTACGCTGGATCGGCCGCTGCGCTTTCAGCTGGGGTTCCGCTGGCGCGATTGTCCGGCATGGCGATGCCTGATGACGTATCTGCTGGACTGTTCCTCGCAGCACGCCGACCTGGCCACGCACAAGCTGATCGTGCATCAGATGGAGCAACTGGTGGCCGCCACCCTGCTGTCGGCCCATCCCCACAATTACACGGGCGTGCCGCCTGGCCGTCGCGGCGCGGTGCTGCCGCGCCATGTGCGCAGCGTGCAAGACTACCTGCAAGCGCACGCGCATGAGCCAGTCAGCGCCGAGCATCTTGCGCGCATCGCGGGCGTCAGCGTGCGCAGCCTGTATGCGGGGTTCAAGGAATTCCTGGACGTGAGCCCCATGCATTATCTGCGTGACCTGCGCATGGAACGCGCGCGCGCCGAGCTGCTGTCTGGCGAAAGCCAGAACATCGCCAGCGTGGCGCTGCGCTGGGGGTTTGCGCACATGGGGCGGTTCAGCGCCGGGTACAAGGCGCGCTATGGCGAAAGCCCAAGCGAGAGCTTGCGGCGGCTGGGCGAATAAGACCGCCCTGCTCACTGCGCCCTATCGGAACGCGGCGCGATGGAGCGCTGCGCTATCGGAACGCAGCTCGATGGAGCGCCGCGCATCGGAACGCAGCTCGATGGGGCACCGCGCTATCGGAACGCCGCCCAGGCCAGGCTCAACGAAAAAAGACCCAGCACCACAGAGGCCCCACGCTGCACTTGCGCCGGGCTGATCCACTTGATTTTTTGGTTGCCCAGCGACGCGCCGAACGCCACCCACATCAGTCCGATCGGCACCAGCAGCGCCGCGAATATCGCCATGAAGACCAGGTACGTGGACAAGTTCAAAAAGGCCGCAGGCGGGAAGATGGCGCTGGCGAACAGGATGCCTTTGGGATTCAGCAGCGTCGCCACAAACAGCGTCCGCATGCCGATCATTTGTTGCGCGGCCGATGGCACCGTTTGCGCCGCGCGCCACATGCGGATGGACAGATAGGCGATGTACGCGCTGGCCGCCACGCGCACCACCGCTGGCAGCCACGGGAACGCCTGCGCCGCCTGTTCCAGAAAGCGGCCCCAGACTGTGATGGCGATCAGGTAGCCGGCCAGTTCTGCGCCGGTCAAGCGTGCTGACTGCAGGAAGCCTTGGCGCAACCCGGCCGCGGCCAACAAGGTATTGGTGGGGCCGGGCATCGCCAGAATGACGGCGACCCCTGCCAGGAACAATCCAAGCGTCGAAGCGGAGACCATGAAACCAAGGCAGACAGCTGAAGAGGCCCGTCTTGTATCACGCGGGCGCGGCGGCGGGCAAACCCTGGCCGCCCGGCCATCAGAACGGAATCGCCAGCTTCACGTAAAGCTGCGACCCTTCGGGCCGGTTCTTCACCTTGAATTCCTGCTGCCACTTGGCGGTGAACAGCCAGCCCTTGTCGTTCAGGTATCGCACCGCCGGCCCGACACCAAACGCGCGGGCGCGGCCGGCGGCGCTGTTCGGCCCGCTGTCGTCCGTTACCTGCTGGAAGGCGTGGCCGCCCACGCCCAGCACCCAGCCCTTGCCCACGCCCCAACCCAGCGCGTAGTCGGCGTGAATGGCCTGGCCGGAACGGGTGTTGGTGGCCGAGTTCGTGAAGTTGAAGTCGTACATCAGCTTGAGGTCGGCGTTGAAACCATCGGGGCTGATGCGGCTCAACGCGAACACGGGCTGCGCCGTCCAGTAGTTCTTGCCCAGGCTGGAGGGGTCGTTGCGGTTGTACTCGCCGGTGGGCGCGTACATGTCCAGCCCAACCACGTAGTGCAGCGACGGCGACACGTGATAGCCCAGCGCCACGCCCAGCGTCATGTCGCCCAGGCCCGTGCTGCGGTAGCGTTCGCCGGCCGCCTTGAAGGTTACGTCCAGCAAGGGCGCGATGGCGTGAAAGGCCAGTTGCCCGCCCAGCACCTGCTGCTCGGTCACCCAGATCAACCGCGGCGCCAGCACGTTGACGTCGACCTTGAAGCCCGGCACCGGCACACGTTGGCCATCGTTGCCGCGCAGCGTGTCGTAGCGCGCTCCGCCGCCGTAGACCAGCATGTGCACGCCGGGCGGCGGCAGCGCGCCCGACATGAAGTTTTCCAGGCCATCGGGGTAGATGCCCAACCCGCCCCCTTCGGTAGCCGACGCCGCCCCGCTAGCCAGCGCCAATGCCACGGCACAAGCCAGCCGCCGGGGTTCAAAGTGTGTGCTCATGTTCCGCTCCTGCCCGCACGGGGCGCCAGATGTTGCGCGACGAGATAGCCGGAGCCGCCGCCCAGGCCGGGGCCGGGATGGGTAGAAGCGCCGATATGAAAGAGGTTGCGCAGCGGCGTGCGATGCCCGCGCGCGCCGTGGCTGCCGGCAAAGGGCCGCAGCCAGAAAAACTGGTCGGGCGAGCACACCCCTGAATACGGATCGCCGCCAACCAGGTTGACGTTCATGCCTTCAAGGTCGGCGGGTGAATAGCTGCGGCGGCCCACGATGCGGCCGGCAAGGCCCGGCATCACGCCTTCCAGACGCGCTTGTACGCGGTCGGCAACGGCTTCGCGCAGCGCATCGGTCCAGCGGCCGTCCGCCGGCACGGTGATCTGGCCCGCCGCGTCGCCCTTGACGCGCACCGGCAGCTCTTGCATCTGCACCCACAAGATCCACCCCCCGTCCGGCGCGCGCGAGGGGTCCACGGCAACGGGCTGGCCGATGGCCAAGGTGGGCCGCGCGGGCAACAGGCCGTTGTTGGCCTCGGTGACCGACAGACAGACCTGCTCCATGCTTTCCGTCAGATGCACGAGCGGCACGTGGCGCAGTTCCGGCGTCAGCCAATCAGGCGGCGCATTCAGCGCGAAGTGAATCTGCATGCCGCCCCGGCCGTAGCGATACGCGGCGGCGCGCTGGCGCACGGGCGCGGGCGCATCCGGCAGCAGCTGTTCATACAACTGGCCCGGCGTCACGTTGCACACCACGGCGTCGGACGCGGCGTACTCACGGCCGTTCGCCACCACGCCCACCGCGTGGCGCTTGCGGCCATCGCCACGCGTCAGAATGCGTTCGACCGTCGTGCCGGTCAGCAACTGGCCGCCGTACTGTTCGATCACCTTGGCCAGTGCGGCGACGATGCCGCTGCCTCCGCCCTTCACCACCGGCATGCCGCCCGCCACCACGGCCGCAAACGTCAGCTTGCCGATCAGCGCGGACGCGGCGTCATCCGGGCCCAGGCCCGTGTGCAACACCCACGGCGCGATCAGGGCGCGCACGGCGTCGGACTGCAATGCGCGTTCGGCCCAGCGGCGAAACGGCTCCATTGAGTTCGCGGCATACGCGGCCAAGCCATCTGCACCGCGCTTGCGCCATTCCTTGAACAACAGGTTCACCATGCCGGCGCCGTAGGGGTTCTGCCCCAACAGGCCGAAGGTCAGCGCAGCGTCTTCGCCAAACAGACGTCGCGCCATGTGCGCAAAGGCCGTGCCGTCGCCCGGCGCCCAGGCGTCCAGCCGGCGCGCGGTGTCTTCGATGTCTTGCTTGAGCGCCAGGCCGGAACCGTCGGGCAGCACCAGGCCCGTCGTGTAATCGCCCTGCATGAATTCCAAACCGGCCGCATGCAGGGCGGGTTTCAACGCCGCGTAGGCGGGGCTTCCCACAAACAGCGGATACCAGCAAGACAGCACGTCGTGCCGATAGCCGGGGAAAAGTTCTTCGGTACGGATGCAGCCGCCCAGCCGGTCGTTGCGTTCCAGCACCAGCACGGATTTGCCGCGCTGCGCCAAGAGCGCCGCGCACACCAATGAATTCATGCCACTGCCGACGATGATGATCTGCGCCGCTGACGGGGTCGCCATGACTTGCTCCAACGTGAAGTGGGGGGGCTGCTAGGCGGCGGTCAGCGCGGTGAAGCGCCCGGCATGAAACACCAGCGGTGTTGCCACGGCGCTGGCCGCGCTGGCCACGCGCAGCACGCGGCCAAACAGCAGCAGATGGTCGCCCGCCGGGCTTTGCTGATCGTTGGCGCAGACCAAGGTGGCGACGGCCCCGGCGATGGCAGGCACGCCTTCGGGCACTTCATGCAGCGGTGTGCCGTCGAATTTGTCCGGCACGGCGGAACTCGCAAAGCGCATCGCCAGCGCTTCCTGCCCGCAGGCCAGCACGCTGATGGTGAAGTGGCGGCAATCCCGAAACGCCGCCAGGTTTGGCGAATGGTTCACCAGGCTCCACAACACCAGCGGCGGGTCCAGCGATAGCGAGGCAAAGGAATTGATGGTCAGCCCGACATTGCGCCCGTCCGGGCAACGCGTGGCCACGATGGCCACGCCCGTCGGGTAGCTGCCCAGCACGCCACGCAGGACCTTGGGATGCAGGTCCGTGCTGCCCCAGTCCAGCGGGGCCGTCATGCTGCCGCCCGCGCTGCCCGGGCTGCATTCGAGGCGATGAACGCGTCGCACGCGACATCGTCGCGCCACCACGGGAAGAAGGCGGGCGGATGGTTGAAGCCGTTGGCGATGGCGCTGGCCAGCGCGGGCGAGTCCTCGGCCGCCTTCAGCAACTTCAACAGATGCGGCGCGGGTGGCATCAGCATCGAGTTGGTCCATTCCACAACTGCTTCGCCGTATTCCCAGAAGCGTTCGAACGTGCGCTGCATCCAGTCCGCGGTGAACGCACCGTCGCCGTGCGCCACAATCGCATCCAGGTAAACGGCGCACGCCTTGGTGGCGTTGTTCGACCCCTGCCCCGTGATCGGGTCGTTGGTGACCACCGCGTCGCCCAGCCCGAACACGAGCCGGCCCGACGGCAAGGTCATCACCGGCTTGCGCACGGTGGGCGCGAAGCTGCCGGCAAGAATGCCATTGGCGTCGGTCAGTTCCACCGCGCCGCAGCGTTCGGCTTCCCACGGCAGATAGGTGCGCAGGATGTTCAGGCTTTGCGCCAGATGTTCCTGCGGCGACTTGATGTCGCGCCAGCAGTCCATCGGCCCGCCGGGAATGCCTTCGAACACCATGATTTCGCAGGGGCCGCTAGTGGTCAGCGCGGGGAACACGAAGTATTCGCCCACGCCCGGAATCAGGTTGAACGCCACGCGGGAATAGTCTGGCGCGGGGCGCATGCCGCTGACATACGTCAGCGCCAACGCGCGTTGCGGCCGGTCAAAGCGCGAGCGCTGCGCATCGCGTTCGAACAGTTTGACCACGTCGCCCTTGCCTGCGGCCAGCAGCACAAGGTCATGTGACGCCGCCAGCAGTTCCAGCTCGGCCACGCCCCCGTCCTGGATCAGCAGCTTGCCGCCGCGCGCTTCAAACAATTCCATCCACGCCGGCATCTTGATGCGCTGGTCCACGGCTTGCGCCGGCTTGTCCAGCCGCGCCACCCAGTCGATCACCTTCTGGCCCGGTTGTTCGGGATGCGGCACGGCCAGGCCGATGCCGTCGACGGTGGGGCAATCGGCCTCCCACAGGTTCAGGCCCAGGTCACGCTCCACCTGCAACGACGCATCAAACATGCATTGGCTGGACATCACTTTGCCGTTGCGGATGTTGTCGGGGTCGCGGTTGGTGACGACCGTCACCGCGTATCCCTTGTCCAGCAGGCCCAACGCCAGGGGCAGTCCGGCCTGTCCGCCGCCCACGATTGCGATTCGACGCATCATTACTCTCCTTTGGATTGCTGGCTCCGCCGCTGCGCGCGCGGGCCGGTAGTGGCAAGGCGGCGCGCTTACTCGGCCAGACGCGGGATGGCGGGACGCGCCTGCTCCGGGCCCATGGCGGAATAGCCGCCGTCCACCGCGTAGTCGGCGCCGGTCACGAAACTGGCGTGGTCGGACAGCAAAAACGCCACGACTTCGGCCACTTCCGCCGGGTCGCCCGCGCGGCCCAGCAGGTGGTAGTCGGCGGCAACGCGGTCGGTCTTGGCGCGGTCGCCTTGGGTCAGCTCGTCCATCACGCGCGACCATGTCCAACCCGGCGACACGGAATTCACGCGGATGCGGTCGGCGGCGTAATCCATCGCCAGGCTGCGGGTCACTTGCAGCAGCGCGGCCTTGGATACGGGATAAAGCCACCGGCCCGTCTGCGCCACGCGCGACGAGATGCTGGTGAAGTTGACGATGGCGCCGCCGCCTGCGGCGACCAGATGCGGGTGGACCGCACGCGCCGCCATCACGGCGCTGACCACGTTGATGTCCAACGCGCGCAACCAGTCGGCGCGGCCGGATGCAGCGCCGTCGTCCAGATAGGTGGCGGCCAGGTTGACCAGATAATCGATGCGCCCGAAGTGGGCCGCCACATCCGCCACGCCGCGCGCCAGTTGTGCGTCGTCGGTGATGTCCACCGGCCAGAAGCGCGTGCCTGCCTTGCCGGCCGCGGCGACGCGTTCGCCGGCCTTGTCAGCCGCGGCCACGCGTTCGCCGTTGGCGGCGTCGATATCGAAGAGCGCCACGCGCACGCCCTTGGCGCGCAACGCGTGAACGACGCCCGCGCCGATCAGCGTGGCGCCGCCCGTCACAATGGCGACTTTGTTTTCCAGACCTTTCATCGCATCACCTCATCGCAGTGCTGATTGGATGAGGTGAATACTGGCGGCGCGGGCCGTCGCCGCGGTAGCCAGATCCGGCGGCGGCTATCCGCCGACTGCGGCTATTCGATGAAAGTCTGATCTATGTCGACGGACCTGGCCGAAATTCGCGGCGCCTGTCCGATTCCTGCAAGGGCGCGGCCCCGCCCTACCCCACCCGCCGCCACACACTGGCCAGCCAAGGCTGCTGCTCACGCGGCAAGCCATCCGGCCGGTAATAGTGTTCCAGCTCTTCAAAGCCCGCGTTTGTCATCAACGCGCGCCAGCCGTCCAGGTCGTGATACGCGCCATAGCGCCCGCGATTCCACCCTTCCTGGTTGCCACCGCGCGGGTTGGAGCTGAACAGCACGCCGCCTGGCCGCAAAGCCGTCCGCAATTCGCGCAGCACACGCGGCAGTTCCTGGCCCGGCACATGGAACAGCACCGCGTTGGCGTAGATGCCGTCAAAGCGCTCGGCGGGCAACGCCAGTTGCAGGAAGTCCTGCTGCCAAACCTCGCAGCCGCTAGCTGCCCGCGCCATGTCGACGAAACTGGGCGTGCCGTCCAGCCCCACCGGCCGGTGCCCCAAGGCGGCAAAGGTCTTGAGATCGCGGCCGGGGCCGCAGCCCAGGTCCAGGATGTCGTAGGGTGGTGCGCCCGGGATATGCCGAAGCAAGGCCGCGATATTCTGGCTGACGTCGTGGTCGCGCGTGCCCGCTTCAAACGACACCGCGTTCTCTTCGTAATGCGCCAAGGTCAATGAGGAGATCTTGGCCAGGTCTTCCGGATCGAGTTTCATGAACGCATTGTGCCTTGTGATCTGCGGCGGGGTGGTGCGATCCGCCCAGCGGAAAAGAAAAAGCCCGCGCGCCGATGGGGCGCGCGGGCAGATCAGAGTGCGGTTCAGCTAACCGGCACCGGCTAAACGCTCAGCTGCACATTCAGCACACCGGTCAAAGCCTGGCAGATCAGGCCGCCAGGCGTCCTTCGATCTTCGTCTTGGTGGACGGCAGGTCTTCAGGCAGGCCCGCCGCCAGTTGGGTGAACAGCTCGTCATGCAGCGCCAGCTCGTCGCGCCACGCGCCCGCATCCACCGACATGACTTGCTCAAACTTGTCGGGCGTGAATTCCAGCCCGGTCCAGTCGATGTCCTGGTAGCTGGGTGACACGCCAAACACCTGGTCCACACCCTTGGACTGGCCGTCGATGCGGCCCAGCATCCAGCGCAGCACGCGCATGTTTTCACCAAAGCCCGGCCACACGAACTTGCCATCCGGGCCCTTGCGGAACCAGTTGACGCAGTAGATGCGCGGCAAGGTGGCGCCGGTGGCTTCCAGTTGCTTGCCCAGCTTCAGCCAGTGGTTGAAGTAGTCGCTCATGTTGTAGCCGCAGAACGGCAGCATGGCGAACGGGTCGCGGCGCACCACGCCTTGCTGCCCGGCGGCGGCGGCGGTGGTTTCCGAACCCATGGTGGCGGCCATGTAGACGCCTTCGACCCAGTTGCGCGCTTCGGTCACCAGCGGCACGGTGGTGGAGCGGCGGCCGCCGAAGATGAACGCGTCGATGACGACGCCCTTCGGGTTTTCCCATTCGGGGTCGATGGACGGGCATTGCGCGGCGGGCGCCGTGAAGCGCGCGTTCGGGTGCGCGGCCTTGCGGCCGGTTTCGCGCGCGATGGCGGGCGTCCAGTCCTGGCCTTGCCAGTCGATCAGGTGCGCGGGCGGCGTGTCGGTCATGCCTTCCCACCAGACGTCGCCGTCATCGGTCAGCGCCACGTTGGTGAAGATGACGTTGGCCTTCAAGGTGGCCATGGCGTTGAAGTTGGTCTGCTCGCTGGTGCCCGGGGCCACGCCGAAATAGCCGGCTTCCGGGTTGATGGCGTGCAGGCGGCCGTCGGGGCCGGGTTTGATCCAGGCGATGTCATCGCCAATGGTCGTGACCTTCCAGCCGTCCATGCCTTGCGGCGGAATCAGCATGGCGAAGTTGGTCTTGCCGCAGGCGGACGGGAACGCCGCCGCCACGTGGTACTTGCGGCCCTTGGGCGAAGTCACGCCCAAAATCAGCATGTGTTCGGCCAGCCAGCCCTGGTCGCGGCCCATGGTGGACGCGATGCGCAGCGCGAAGCACTTCTTGCCCAGCAGCGCGTTGCCGCCGTAGCCGGAACCAAAGCTCCAGATTTCGCGGCTCTTGGGGAAATGCACGATGTACTTGGTGGGGTTGCACGGCCAGGCCACGTCGGCTTCGCCGTCGGCCAGGGGCTTGCCCACGGAATGCACGCAAGGCACGAAGTCACCATCGGCGCCCAGCACGTCATACACCTGCTTGCCCATGCGCGTCATGATGCGCATGTTGACGGCCACGTACGGGCTGTCAGACAGTTCAACGCCAATGTGGGCGATGTCGGAGCCCAGCGGGCCCATCGAGAACGGCACGACGTACAGCGTGCGGCCGCGCATGGCCCCGTCGAACAGGCCGTTCAAGGTGTCGCGCATCTCGGCCGGATCGGCCCAGTTGTTCGTGGGGCCGGCGTCTTCCGGCCGGTCGGAACAGATGAAGGTGCGGTCTTCCACGCGCGCCACGTCGGACGGGTCCGAGCACGCCAGGAAAGAATTGGGCCGCTTGGCGGGGTTGAGCCGGCGCATGGTGCCGGCTTGGACCATCTGTTCACACAGGCGGTCATATTCTTCTTGCGAGCCGTCGCACCACACGACGCGATCCGGCTTGGCCAGTGCAACAAAACTGGCTACCCAGTCGACCAGGCCGCGATGCTTGACGTAGGCTGGCACGTTCAACGCGGCCAAACCCCCATCCAATGGCTTATTCATTGGGGCTATCTCCATGCTTTGACTAATGGTGATACGGCCCCAATTGTGTGGGGCCGTATGCAATTTGCGCCATCATACTTGCAGCGCTGGGCAACCCGTCAACCCATCCACATGGACGAGATTGTCACGGGTTGAGACGGCTCAAGCATAGGTGCCGTCACGCAGCTCCCTGCGGATGATCTTGCCGGTGGCCGTAGTTGGCAAACTGGTTACAAACCGGATGGCGCGCGGGTACTCATGGGCGGCCAGCCGGGTGCGCACGTGCGCCTGCAAGGCTTTGACGAGGTCGTCATTGCCCTCGACGCCATCATTCAGCACCACATAGGCCATGACGATTTCGGTACGCTGCGCATCCGGCACGCCCACCACCGCCGCCATGCGCACGGCGGGGTGACCGATCAGGCAGTCTTCGATGGGGGCCGGGCCGATGCGGTAGCCCGCGCTGGTGATGACGTCGTCGTTGCGGCCCACGAAACGGATGAAGCCCTGGGCGTCGCGCACGCCCAAGTCGCCTGTCAGCAAGACGTCGCCCACGAATTTTTCGGCGGTGGCCTCGGGGTTGTTCCAGTAGCCCAGGAACATGACCGGGTCCGGCCGCAGTACGCCGATGTTGCCCTCTTGTCCATCGGCCACTTCAACGCCTTGGTCATCCACAATAACCACCCGATGGCCCGGCGCGGCGCGGCCGACTGACCCGATTTCCGGGTCAAACAGCGACGAGCACGACGACACCAACATATTGCATTCGGTCTGGCCGTAGAACTCGTTGATGGTCACGCCCAGCACGCGGCGGCCCCAGTCGATAAGTTCAGCGCCCAGCGATTCCCCGCCGCTTGCCACCGAGCGCAGCGCCAGCGGCCCCGCGCCTTCCGGGTAAGCCGACCCGCGCATCATCTTCAGCGCGGTGGGCGGCAGGAAGGTGTGCGTCACGCCGTGGCGCGCCATCAGCTCCAGGGCAGACGTGCCGTCAAACTTTTCGAAGCGGCGCGCCAGCACCGGCACGCCGTGGTGCCAGGCGGGCAGCAACACATCCAGCAGCCCGCCAATCCAGGCCCAGTCGGCCGGCGTCCACATCAGGGCGGCGTTCTCGGGGAAAAATTCGTGCGACATCTCCACGCCCGGCAGATGGCCCAGCAACACGCGATGCGCGTGCAGCGCGCCCTTGGGCTTGCCGGTGGTGCCGGATGTGTAGATGATCACGGCCGGGTCGTCGGCCGCCGTCTGCACCGGGGTGTAGTCGGGGGACTCGGCGGCCAGCGCCGGGTGAAACGGCACGGCCTCGCCGTCGCCGTCACCATCAATGCAATAGATGACTTTCAAATCCGGCAGGCTCGCGCGAATCTCGCGCAGCTTGCGGCAACCTTCGGTGTCCGTCACCAGCGCGGCCGCGCCGCTATTGGCCAGCCGGTACTGAATGGCGTCCACGCCAAACAGCGTAAAGAGCGGCACCGCCACCGCGCCCATCTTGTAGACGGCGATATGGGTCATGGCCGTTTCAGGCGCCTGCGGCAAATACACCGCCACGCGGTCGCCGCGCCGCACGCCGTGGCGGGCCAGGCTGTGCGCCAGGCGGTTGGACTGTTCCTTGATGTCGTCAAACGAGTAGCGCGTTTGCGCGCCGTCGCTCTTTTCGAAGATCAGGGCCAGGCGGCCGCTGCCGTCGGCCCATTTGTCGCAGGCGTCGACGCCGATGTTGAACGCCGCCGGCACCTGCCATTGGAATTCGGACACAAGCTGCTTATAAGATCCGGCTCGGGACAGCATGATTTTGTCTCTGATGTTGTTATGGATTCATCCAGGGGCTTGCTCTACCGGCTTGACCCTGGCTCAATAATAAGCTCCGCCTACCCGCCCCACCGCCGTCCGCATGGAAAAAACCCCCGCCGTACCGATACGCCGCCCGCCCGCCAGCGCCAAGTCCGAGCAGCGGATACGCGACATCCTGCACATGGCCCGCCAGGTCTTTTCCGAGGCCGGCTTCCAGGCCGCCACGACGACCGACATCGCCCAGCGGCTGGGCGTGTCCGAAGCCACCATCTTTACGTACTTCGGCGGCAAGCGTGAACTGTGCGTGCGGGTGATCAGCGATTGGTATGACGAAATCATCGCCAAGGTGGAAGACAGCCTGCCCCATGTGCAGGGCGCGCGCGCGCAATTGCACTATCTGGTGCATGCGCATTTGCGGCATCTGCTGGCCGAAGGGCCCGGGCTGTGCGCGTTCATTTTGTCCGAGGGGCGCGCGCGCAACGATGATTTCGGCGAGGTCTACGCCGGGCTGCAACGCCGCTACACCGCGCCGCTGATGCGAATTCTGGCGCAGGGCCAGGCGGACGGCGACATCCGGCGCGACATGCCGTTGCGATTGCTGCGGTCCACCGTGTATGGCCCGATGGAGCATGTGCTGTGGGACGCCATTCTGCGCGGCGCGCGCGTGGACGTGGCCGCCACCGCCGACCAGTTGGTCGGCTTTCTGTGGCAGGCCTTGCAGCCGCCGCGCCAGGACACGCTGGCGCTGGCCCGGTTCCGCGGCGAAGTGCGCGACGCGCTGCATCGGCTTCAGGCGTCCGAAGCGTCGGACGAATCAGACGAACCCGGCGCGGATTCTGGAAACAAGGACGGCGCCACGTACTGAGGAAAGCCGTTGTAGACCTCGCCGCGTTCGGCGGGCTGCAACGTCCACGAATGGCGCGCGTTGGGCACCCCGCCATCCACCCGGATGACGCTGCCGTTGATGAAGGCCGCCGCGGGCGACAGCAGGAACACCACCGCCGCCGCCAGCTCGGCCTCGGTGCCGAAGCGCTGTAGCGGCACCTTCGTTTTCAGCTCGCGCAGCACCGCGCGGTAGTGGTCGTCGTAGCTGTCCATGCCACTGGACGCGATCCAGCCCGGCGCCACCGCGTTGACCCGCACCCCGGCATGCGCCCATTCGCAGGCGGCGGTTTCGGTCAGGTTCCACACCCCGGCGCGCGCCGCCCCCGAATGCCCCATGCCGGGCATGCCGCCCCAGATGTCGGCCAACATGTTGACGATGGCCCCGCCGTGCTGGCGCATGTGCTGCGTATAGACCTCGCGCGCCATCAGGAACGTGCCGTGCAGATTGTTCTGCACCACGGCATTCCAGCCGTTGAAACTGATGCGGTCCAGCGGCGCGGGAAACTGCCCGCCCGCGCAATTGAACAGCCCGTCGATGGCGCCATGGCGGGTCAGCACATCAGACACCGTGGCGCGCACGCCAGCTTCATCGCGGATATCGCAGGCGTGCAGGCTGATGCGCTCGGCGGCTTCCGGATAGATGCGCGCAAGCTCAGCGGCCGCCGCATCCAGCTTGTCCTGCTTGCGGCCCACCAGCGCCAGGCGGGCGCCAAGCGCCGCAAGTTCGTGCGCGGTGCAGCGCCCCAACCCGCTGCCGCCACCCGTGACGACAACCGTCTTGCCGTCGAACAAACCGGGCCGGAAAACCGACGCGTATCGTGAATCCGCGCCGGGATTGGCGTGGGAATCAGTGCGCGTACCGGCAGCCTGGCCGTCGGAAAGTGGATTCATGTCTCGCTCCGTTATTTTTTGAGGATAACTCAATATTTTTATAGAAGTCATCCTGGATGGCCCGATTTACGGCTGGAATCATCAGCTTTATCATCCAACGTTATTGAGCCAAATTCAAAATATCCGGAGGTTCCGCATGACTGTGACCACCCCGCTGTCTGCCTCGCTGTCTGCCCCGATGTCTGCCCCGCTGGACATCACCTACGACGGCGCCATCGTCCGCCTGACGCTCAACCGCCCCGACATGCGCAACGCATTCGACGAAACGCTGATCGCCGCGCTGACCACCGCCGTCAAGCAGGCGGGCGAAGACCCCCGCGTGCGCGTACTGCTGCTGACGGGCGCGGGCAAGGCGTTCTGCGCCGGCGGCGACTTGAACTGGATGCGCAAGATGGCCACCTACTCCGACGCCGACAACCGCGCCGACGCCGGCCGGCTGGCCGACATGCTGCACACCATTTGGTCATGCCCCAAACCCGTCGTCGCCTGCGTGAACGGCGACGCCTACGCGGGCGGCATGGGCCTGCTGTCGGCCTGCGACATCGCGGTGGCGGCAGACAGCGCGCACTTCTGCTTGTCCGAAACCCGGCTGGGCCTGCTGCCCGCCACGATCAGCCCCTATGTGATCCGCGCCATGGGCGAGCGCGCGGCCAATCGATACTTCCTGACGGCCGAGCGCTTCGACGCCGCCACCGCGCTGCGCCTGGGCCTGCTGCACGAGGTGGTGCCGGCCGAACACTTGCACGACACCGCCAACGCCATCTGCCGCACGTTGTGCGCCAATGGCCCCGACGCCGTACAGGCCAGCAAACGGCTGGTGCGAGACTTCGCCGGGCAACCCGTCAACGCCGCGCTCATCAACGACACGGTCGAACGCATCGCGGCTTGTCGCAGCACGGATGAGGCCCGCGAAGGCGTCGCGGCGTTCCTGGAAAAGCGGGAGCCATCGTGGCGGGTGGAGTCCGGAACTCATTCAATCTGAAGGGTCTTGTTCTGGTTGCCTGCCGCTTTCGGCAGCGTCAGAACAAGCACGCCGTTTTCGCAGACGGCCTTGGCGCCGGTTAGGTCCATATCCATCCGGGGACTCTGAGGGCCGGTCACTGAACATCAGCGATGGCTGGGGCCCGAGAAACCGCGATTTTTGTGCTGCACAAAGGCCGTTAAAATGCGCGGACGCACAGTTTGCGGGCCAACAATGGCTCTTAAGTTCCACGCGAACATAGGTCCGAAAAATGGCACGACATACGCAAGATCCACCGGCTGCTGGCGCCCACCAGCCGGCACCGGCTCACCTGGCGGAAATGCTTGATAGCCTTAGCGACGGATTCATGTCGATAGACAAGTCCTGGCGCTTTACGTACCTCAACAACACCGCCGAGCGATATTTGCAGCAGGAGCGACAAAACCTCCTCGGACGCGAAATCTGGCAGTGTTACCCGGACTTGGTGAACTCCGGCTACTACCGGATCTACCGGCACACAGCGGCCACAGGACGTCCCGGCTGCCACACTGGCTATTACGCCCCGCTCCGCACTTGGTTTGAAGCGCGCTCATTTCGCCACGATGAGGGTATTACGGTGCTTTTTCGCGACGTCACGCGCGAACACGAGCACGCTGCCCAACTGGAGTTTGAAGCGAGTCACGATTATCTGACGGGGTTGGCGAATCGACGCAGTTGCATGGAAGCCCTGTCTCGTGCAGTCGCTGGCGCTGCTTTGCCAAGCACGCCGAATGACGTCTCTGTTGCGGTGCTGTTTATCGACTTGGACCATCTGAAGGAAGTCAACGACGCGTTCGGCCATGCCGCCGGTGACGCACTGCTGCGTAATTTCTCGGTAAGGCTTACCGCAAGTCTCGGACCTGCTTTTTTTGCTGCGCGCGTAGGCGGCGACGAGTTTGTTCTACTGTTGCGCAACACCACAAAAAGCGCGGCAGAAGCGTGCGCCTTTGCGGTGCTCAACGCGCTTGCCATGCCGTTCGAAATAGGCGGTCGAGCGATATCTTTGTCTGCCAGCATAGGTATCGCGCTAATGGGAGAAGACCCCGAAACCGCCGAGACGTTGCTGAGTCAGGCCGATACGGCCATGTACGCGGCCAAGTCGGCTGGCGGGCTTCAAGTACGCACGTATGACGTGATACTGGACCGGGGCGTGCGCAACCGGGTCGCGTTGCGCTCCGATCTCCGTGCGGCATTTGCGCAGAACCAGTTCGAGCTTCATTTCCAGGCCCAGATATCTCTCGCGGACGCCACCCTGATCGGCGCCGAGGCGCTTCTTCGCTGGCGTCATCCCGAACGGGGCTTGCTGACACCTGACGCATTCTTGGCGCTGCTGCTTGAGTCCCCCTACGAGGGCGTCCTTGTCGATTGGCTGCTCAATGCGGTTTGCCTGCATATCGCCGCATGGCAACAGATGGGCGTCAACGTACCGCGAATCAGCCTGAATCTATCGGCTCGGCAACTACTCGATATGGGGCTGGCAGATCGCATTCACCATGCCGTCCGGAAACACGGCATCTCTGCCGCCATGCTCGATGTGGAAATCACGGAAGACTGCCTGGTCAGCGATATCGAAATGGCGACTTCCGTTCTCGCCACGCTGAAACAAGCCGGACTATCCACGTCGCTCGACGACTTCGGTGCGGGATACTCCAGTTTGAGCTATCTGGTCCGGCTGCCTGTTGACACGCTCAAGATCGACAAATCCTTTGTCCGCGGGCTGGCGGCGTCAGAGAAGGCCTCGGCGGTAATTCGAGGCATCGTCGGTCTTGCTCGTTCGCTGGGCATGAAAACAATCGCCGAAGGGGTCGAGCACCAACATCAGGCCGATGAGTTAAAGGACGCGGGCTGCGACGCCATCCAGGGTTATCTCGTCAGCCGGCCGCTTAGCTCAGACGCCTTTGTGGAGTTTGTGCGACGTGCGTAACGGCACAGAACGGCGTTGACGCGGTCACGCCGTCGCAGCGCCAGCCTGTGCCGGCGCGTCATGGATTGCGGGTCAGCTCGATAACGAAGTCAAGAAACGCCCTGGTCTTTGCCGGCATGTGATGCCGCGACGGGTAGTAGGCGTAAAAGGGATATCGCTCGTCCGTCCATTCGGGAAACAGATTGACCAAGCGGCCCTCGGCAATCAGATGCTCGGCGCCCAGGACAAGCATCTGCGCAATCCCTGAGCCGGCCAGGCATGCATTGAGAAGCGCGCTGGGATCGTTGACCGTGAGGCGGCCTCGGGTGTCGACCAAGATGCGTTTTCGCCTGCGGTGGAACTCCCAAGGAAACGGCTTGCCCGTCCCCGGATTGCGGAATTCAAGGCATCGGTGGTTGCCGCTTTCAAGTTCTTCCGGTTTAGCTGGTCGCCCCCAACGCGCGATGTACGACGGCGCGGCGACCGTCACAATGCCGCTATCCAGCAGTTTCCGCGCGATCAAGGTGGATGACTTGGGCTCGCCGAACCGTAGCGCAAGATCGAAGCCGTCCATGACGAGGTCACCCAGACTGTCTCGCGCGATGAACTCGATTTCGAGCTCAGGGTGCGCATCCATGAACGCATTGAGCCGCTGCCCAAGAATGATCCGGTAGAACACGGGGTCCAGATTGACTCTCAGCTTTCCCCGCACCGCCGACGCGCCACCTGCCGCGGCCGCGGCTGCTTCCTCCAGCCCTGCAAGATGAGGCATGACCTGTTCGTAAAACCGGCGGCCTTCTTCTGTCAGGGAGACGGAGCGCGTCGTCCGGTTGAAGAGCCGGATCTTCAATTTCTCTTCCAGCCGCGCAATCGCCCGACTGACGCCCGGCGGCGACATTCCCAGCACTTCCGAAGCGGCGGCAAACGTCCCTGCATCGACTACCGCTGCGAACACACCAATGCCGCCGGACAGCTTCTCGCTACTGTATTTCATGGTCGCGCTCGTAGGACGGATGATGGGTCACAAGTGATTGGCTACAGGTCAGCACAGCATCCTCGCCCCGGACGTCCATGCTGCATACCGATTTCAATCATGCCTAATTAGTGATTCTGTGTCACTTATCTAGTGCCATCCCTGTCATTTTGTTTTGATTGGCATTTCCGCAGAATGCACCTCACCGACGCTTCGTCGATGAACGGCGCCTTTGCGGCGCCACGTTATTTATCCATGTAAGGAGAGTGGCAATGTTTGCAATTACGGGGATCACAGGCAAAGTCGGCGGCGCAGTCGCCCGCCAGCTTCTCGCGGCCGGTCAACCGGTGCGTGCGGTGTTACGCGACACAACACGAGCGGGTCCGTGGGCCGCGCTAGGCTGTGAAATCGCGATGGCTCGCATGGAAGACGCTGCGTCGCTCACCGCTGCGTTCGAAGGCGCAAAAGGTGTTTTCATCCTGCCTCCTTCCGAGTTCGATCCCGAGCCAGGGTTTCCCGAGGCGCGAGCGGTGATCGATGCCGTGTCGACGGCGATTGCAAAGGCACGGCCCGAAAAAGTGGTTTGCCTGTCGACGATCGGAGCCCAGGCGCAAGAAAGCAATCTGCTCACTCAGCGCACCTTGATGGAGCAGGCGTTGCGCAAGATGCCCATGCCGGTGACATTCCTGCGGCCGGGCTGGTTTATGGATAACGCAGCATGGGACGTCGCGTCCGCGCGTGACGATGGCGTTATCGCCAGTTACCTGCTGCCGCTCGACAAGCCCGTACCCATGGTCGCTACCGCAGACGTCGGGCGCGTTGCGGCCGAACTTCTCCAACAGACGTGGGCCGGCGTACGCATTGTCGAACTCGAAGGCCCGCGCCGAGTGTCGCCCAACGATCTCGCGTCGGCTTTCGCTCGCGTGCTCGCTCGCCCCGTCCGCGCCGAGCGTGTCGACAGGCAGACCTGGGAAGCGCTGTTCCGATCGCAGGGCATGAAGTATCCGCTGCCCCGGATGCGCATGCTGGATGGATTCAATGAAGGTTGGATCGATTTCGAAGGACGCCCGGATGAAATCACCCACGGCGATGTCGAGCTTGAAACGGTTCTGGCCGAGCTTGTGTCACGTGGGGTTTGAACGAAGCGATGTGGCACATTGAGGACTGCTTACGGCCAGAAGCGGACAGCCGACGATTCCGGATATGCTGTTTCCACATACAAGCAACCGGAAATTCTAGTTCCTGGCGAAATGATGACAAACGTTCGAGCGGGCTATGAGCAACAACTATGCGACCTCGTCGAATCCTCTGAGCAACTGATGGCTGCGCTGCGGGCGGTTCGCTGCCTTGGTTTGCCCTCGTGGTGCATCGGTGCAGGGGCCATCAGATCCTTGGTTTGGGATAGCTTGCATGGCTTTCAGGAGCCCTCGAACTTGGATGACGTGGACGTTGCGTACTTTGATGCCGAAGCGCCTCTAGCTCTGGATGCCGAACTTCAAGAGCGGCTGCATTGGCTCCTTCCCTCGCTCACTTGGGAAGTGACAAACCAGGCCAGAGTGCACGAGTGGTTCGCAGAAGCGCTCGGCCAGGCGGTTTCACCCCTAACGTCTTTGGAAGATGGGCTGGCCACTTGGCCAGAGTTTGCCACTTGCGTTGGCATTTGCCTGGACGGTGATGAATCATTGAAGGTCATAGCGCCGTACGGATTGAATGACCTGTTTGAACTGCGAGTTCGGCACAACCCTCGGCGGGCGAGCGTCTCAACGTTTATGCACCGCGTGAATTCCAAGCGATTCGGCCACCGATGGCCTCGGCTTTCAATCAATACACCCTGACCGCACATAGGACCGCTCCGGGTCGGGAACGGTCATCGACCCGACTCGGCCGCCCCTCCTTACTGCTCTCGTTCCCCCGTCACTCCCATCACTTCAGTTCTGGAAAGTCCACCACGGTGTCATTCGCACGATTGAACACGTTCGTAAACGTGATGACGGCGATGGCCAATGCGATATCCACGACGGCCGCGTCTGGAAAGCCCGCCGAGCGCAAGGCCGTGAGTTGCTCGGCGTCGAGGGTGCCTCGGCCTTCTTGAAGGTGCCGGACAAACTGGATCAGCGCATCGCGCTTTGCATCGCCGGTCGGCTGCAGCGCCCTGATGGCGCGCACGGTGTCCACGGGCAGGCCCGACGCCTTGCCCGCCAAGCTGTGTGCAGCGACGCAGTAGTCACAACCGGCAATCGCGCTCACCGCCAACTTGATAGTTTCCCGGTCCTGCGCGGACAGGACACCTTGCGCCAGCACCGCGTCGGCGGACAGCATCGCCTTAAGTGCGGGCGTATTCAAGGCGCCAATGGCCGCATAGGCATTGGGGACCATGCCCACCGCTTTGCGGATAGCGGCGAAAACGTCGGCGGTTTCGCCGGAGGCGCTAGCGGCGGCGGGCGTATTGATACGGGAAGTCATTTTCTTGGTTCCTTTCAAAGTGGTGTTGCTGAAAACCGGCAGCGGTGAACCCGCCGATCCAGAGAAATTCAAGCTCTACGCGCAATGGCGGCGTTCAGGCCCAAGGCGATCAGTTCCGCCATGGCCGCCACGACGCCAATTGCCCAAATGGCGCCAGCGCCCAACACGGTGGCCCCCAGGGCGCTACCGATTGAAAATCCGAAATACATCGTCGAGGTGTTAAGCGCTAGCGCAACGGGCGCTTGCGAGGGGACGCCCGCGCCGATAAGCCGTGCCATCTGCGCGGGAAAGAATGACCACACGGTGAAGCCCCACACAGCCACGGCGACCATCACCAGACCCAACGAAACGCCCGATGGCAGCGTCGTTGCAACGGCCAAAGCCAGGAACGACAACGCCAACAGCACGAGCGACCCGCGCACCACCGTGTCAGCCCCGAAGCGATCATTGAGGACCCCACCCGTCATGACCCCAGCCGCTGCACAAAGCCCCCAGAGCGAGACAGACGCTGTGATCTCCAATGGACCAAAGGCCAACACGGCGCTCAGATACTCGGCGATATACGGGTAGGCAGCAAAGGCGCCGATCGACCAGAACAGGCTGACCGCCAGCAAGCGCAACACGGAACGCTGCGCCACCACCGAAACACGTTCGCGCAAACTGGCCACCGCGATGCCCTGCCCCGCGTCACGGTCGATGCCAGTCAAAATGCCTGCAATGGCCACCAGGCTCATCGCGCCGACCAGCAGAAAGGTTGCCCGCCAGCCGAACGCGTGGCCGATCAGTCCGCCAAGCGGCAGGCCCAATGCGATGGCCAATGTCTGCCCCCCGCTGACAATGGCAAGCGCACGCCCCCGCATCGTGGGTGGGACGATGACGCCGGCCAGGCCATTGGCGGCGGGCACATATAGCCCCGCCGCAATGGCCATCAGCACGCGCGCGGCGATCAGCACGGTGAACGACGAAGACAGCGCGGCCACGACGTTGCCAATGGCGAACAGGGCCATCGCAATCAGCAGCACCTGCTTGCGCGCCATGCGGCCGGTGGCCACGGTGGTCACCGGCGACGACAATGCCAGCACCAGCGTGAACACGATCACCAACAGGGCGACCGTGGGAACGGGCAGCGCAAAGTCCTTCGCCATGACCGGCAGCAAGGGCGCGATCATGAAGCCTTCGGTGCCAATGGCGAACGTTCCCAAGGCCAGGAATCCCGCCGGCAGCAACACCGTGCGCGAATCGTCGGCAAGCGTTGCGGTCATGACGCAACTCTCCTAAAAATGCAGTCTGTGCGGGCGCAAGCCCGCCTATCAGGCGTCTTAGACGGGGATGGGATTGGCGGCGATTTCAGTGTTGAAACCGTCAATCAGCGCATGTTCGTCAATGCCGGGGTTGTCGCGCAGGGCACGAATCGCCTCAACAAATACTTCCGGTGCGTCGGTTGCCAGCCCCTTCATCGTTTCGGCGATAAAGGCATCGAGCGGCATGGCGCGAGGATCACCGCTCTTTTTGATCAGGTCGGTGTCGACCCACGGAGGCGCGATTTCCTGGACGGACACGCTGGTGCCTTTGAGCATGAAGCGCTGCGACAAGGCATACGAGTGCAGCGCCGCCTTCGAGGCGGAATAGACGGCATTGGTGGCGATAGGCACGTAGGCCAGAACCGAGGTGTTGTGAATGATCGTCGCGCGCGGCTGCGCCTTCAGGTGTTCAATCAGCGCAGAGGTCAGCCGGATCGGGCCAAGCAGGTTCGTGTCGAGAATCTGGCGCGACACGGCATCATCGATCCGGCCCGAAGGATCGTCGAACGGCATGATCCCCGCATTGTTGATCAGTACATTCAGCGTCGGGTAGTCGCGGATCAGTTGCGCGGCAACGCGGTCGATGTCGGCCGCATCCGAGATGTCCAGGGCGACGCCCTTGATCCCCGGACGGGCCGCCGCCACTTCATCCAGCAGCGCCTGACGGCGCCCGGCGATGATGACCTTGTTACCCAGGGAATGAAACTGTTCGGCAAGCGCGCGGCCAATGCCCGAGGTGCCGCCCGTGATAAAGATTGTGTTGCCCGTCATCTGCATGATTTGTCCTTGTGTTGCGCCTGGATGGCGCCTTCGATGGACGTACTATGCGCGGGTCGGGTGAAGTCTCAAATGCCATAGATCCGGCAAAAACGGACACGGGTTATAAGCAGGCCGCCCAAGGTCAGTCAGGCGGCGTCGCGGTCTTGCATCGACACCAGGCTCCGCTTCACGCTGGCCGGGGGCTGGCCAAGGTTGCGCAGGAAGGCGCGCCGCATTCGGTCACGGTCAGCAAAACCCGTGTCACGCGCCACGATTTCCAAAGGGTGACGACCGTCTTCCAACATGACGCGCGCAGCCTCCAAGCGCAGCATTTCCACGGCTTTGGCCGGAGACCGCCCGGTTTCTTCGCGAAATACCCGGCTGAACTGACGCGGTGACAGGCTGGCAGCCTCGGCAAGCTCTTCGACAGACAAGGGATTGCGCAGGTTTTCACGGGCGTAGGCCAGCGCGCGCTTTACCCGGTCAGAGCGAGGCTCCAGCGCAAGCATCGCCGAAAATTGCGATTGCCCGCCGTGGCGACGATGGTAGACGACAAGCCTACGAGCCAGTGCCCGGGAAAGCGCAGCCCCATGGTCGTCCTCGATCAGCGCAAGCGTCAGGTCGATGGCCGATGACATTCCCGCCGACGTCCAGATGTTGCCGTCACGGATGAAAATTCGGTCCTCTTCGACCCTGACCTTCGGAAAGCGCGCCCGAAGCGCCGGCGCATGCGCCCAGTGCGTGGTGGCGGTACGGCCGTCAAGCAGACCGGCGTGCGCTAGTACAAAAGCGCCTGTGCATACCCCAGCCACCCGGCGGGCTTGTTCCCCCGCACGGGCGAGATACGCACGCAGCCCGGGCGAAATATCCTGGGGCGCCAATTGGCCGGCAACCATCAGGGTATCGGGTATGACACCTAGCGGCGTCGTTTCGATACCTGCGTTCATGGACGACCTGACCGTGCCGCCTTTTTCAGAGAGCACCGTCAGCCGATAGCCCTTATCGCCCAGCTCAGTATTGGCGAGCTCAAAGGCAGAGAGCGCCGCCAAACCCATCAGCTGGAAGCCATCTTCCAGGATCAAACCAACGTGCCGCATCATGCTTCCTTTTCAGGCAATGAAAGATCAGCTTAATCCGGCACGGGGAACGGCATCCACGTTGTTGAAAAATATCGGCCCACTTTGTTGCGCCATTTGGACGTCGAAAGCCATCCTTCGTTATTCCTGTTTCCGGCAATCGCGCAGCAGCGCATAAAGCCCCGCCGCACCAAAAGCCGCCATACCCAGGCCCACGCTGACGAACAGCCCGGTCTGCGTGGTGGCGATCAGCCCCCCACCCAACGCCACCACCGTGCGCGCCAAGGCCCCCGCCAACGGTACCGCCATCTTTCCGGTGCCTTGCGCGGCGCAGTACTGGGTGAATCCAAGCCCGAAGAAGCCAAAAAAGGGGCCAACATGGCGCAGGTAAACGCTTCCCGTCGCCACACTTTCGGGGTCCGTCAAAAACGCGCCCAGCCATAACTCGGGCCATATCGCAACCACCAACCCAATAGTCTCGGCAACGCCGAACCCCAGACAGGCTGCGATCAACGCGGCGCGGCGTGCGCGATCGATCCTGCCTGCCGCCGCGTTGGTGCCAATCAGGATCGCGGCAGGCCCGCCGATGCCGAAACTGAGCGGCACCAACAAGAATTCCAATCGCGCAGCCGCGCCGTATCCGGCCACGGCCGCCAGATCGTACGCCCCAACGTAGCCGGTAACGATGGCGATGGTGAGATTGGTACTTGTCGCGATAAGGGCCGACACGCCGCCGACCTTGAGAATTTCGGCAAATAGCCGACGTTGCAGCCGCACCGGTCTCGCGGCCGGCTGCAGCACCCCTTGGCCACGCCAAAGATATATTGCGAAAACCAGGCTACCAACGGCGTAATACAAAACCATTGCCAACGCGCCGCCTGTCACGCCCAGCCCCTGAAAGCCTGCCGCGCCAAAGATCAGCAGCCACGATACCGGTATCAGGATGACGCCGCCGCCGCACACCACCCGCATCGGCAAGCGCACATTGCCACTGCCCCGAATGACCGCCAGCAGTGCATTGAACAGCCATATCAGCGGTGCGCCGCCAAAGACGACGGCGGCATAGTGGTCGGCGTGCGCAAGCGCTTCGCCGCTAGCTCCCATGGCACTGAACGCCGCGGAGCCAAAAGTCAAGACGAGCCCTGCCGTGACAAGCCCAAACGCCACCGCAATGGCGACAGCATGCCAAACCAGCGCGTTGGCTTGCACGCGGTCGTTGCGCCCCAGCGCCCGCGCAACTGCGCCAAGCATTCCCCCACCGACCGCGCCGGTCGCAAGCGCCGTCGTCAATGCCAGCAGTGGAAACACAACCGACACGCCAGCGAGCACGTCTTCACCGAGCTGGGAGAGAAACCACACCTCCATCAGTCCGACAAAGGTTTGGCTGAGCATCACCAGCAGTGTCGGGCCGGCAAGCGACAACATCACAGGCAAAATCGGGGCGGTCAGCAGGCGCTCGGTCTGGATGTCACGGCTGCGGGAATCGGTCTGCGCGGTCATGACGGCACTCGAAGACGGTTCTGGGCGAGCGCAGAATAGGCCAATGTCGTGTTGGCGGGAATGTCGAATACACGGCAATTCGCGCCATGCTGATAGTCAGATGCGAAACAATGGGGTCAGGCTGGACTCACCCGATTTCCCCGGTTGCTCAAACCAGCCCACATCTGACTCATGCGCCCACGCGCTGAAGCGTCTTCAGTTTCAAGCCATGTGCAGTAGCAGCTTGCCCACGGTGAAACGGCTTGCCATCTCTACGGGGGCCCTTGCGGCTTCGGCAAGTGGATACTCGCCTCCGATAAGCACTCTGAGCTTGCCTTCGGCTATCCAATCGAACTTCCGCTACGACGTTAATCGGCCAGAATCGGACGTTGGTCGCATGCTGTCCATTAGCCTTCCTTGGCCGAACATAGGGCGAAGGCGATGCGTGATGCGTGATGCGTTGCTATCCACCGCCGTTCCGGCCAACGCTGTCTGCATGCGCCCTTACGTGGAAGTTCAACGCGCATTTCGGCTAGAGCCTGGGGGAAGACCGGTAACACGCTTGAACGCACGGCTGAATGCTGCCTGCGACGTGTAGCCCAAGCGTTCCGCTACCGCGTCGATCGGCAACCTGTCGTGCGTGAGCCATTGCCTGGCTAGACGCATCTTCAACTCGTTGGCGTAGCGCAAAGGTGGCGTTCCCACAGTGGCATGAAATCGCTCGGCAAAAACAGAGCGAGAAATATGGCACTCGCTCGCCAACTCAGCCAATTTCCAATCTCGGGCTGGTTGGCGGTGCAAGGCGAGAATGGCGCGAGCAAGCCTTGGATCACGCAGCGCTGCGGCCAGGCCGGAGGCATTGTCGCAACCGCACTCGATCCATCCCCGGACAATCATCGCGGCGACCACTTCGGCTAATCGGGCCAGAATGTCCGCAAACCCCACGCGTCGGGAACAGATTTCGCCTTTCATCGCGGACAGAATTGGGACCATGCCAGGAAAGCGGTCGCTGTCGGCATTCACGCACATGACGTCCGGCATCAGTTGCCCCAGAGCCTGCATGCCGCCAAGGTCGAACTCCATGCAACCGTAAAAGAAGATTGCGCTAGGTACGATGCTGGTACTTGGGCAGGCATCTACGTCGGTCACGGAATTGCCGATCAAGGCGGCTTCAAGCGTCTCGATATCTTGCAAGTCGGCGTCCTCGGCGGAAAGCCATTGATGAGCCTGCCCATGAGGCAGAAACACCGCATTGCCGGCGCTCAACTTGTGCAAGCCGCCCGCCTCGGTACGTAGTACGGCCGAGCCCACAGCCAAGTAGTAGAAAAAACCGTGGCCAGCCTTCGCTTCAAAGCTCAGTCCAAAACTGGGCCCGGTCTGCACACGCCGGTACTGCACCCCGCGCAGACGCATTCCGGTAAGCAACTCACTGATCAAGTGCGGAGGAAGAGCGTAATCGTGCGACAACGACATCGGATTTTCTATCAAAAATTCAGTACGGAACATCATAGATCATCCCGATCCCAAGTCCTAGACTGCACTCACTGATTTTCTTGGATGAGTGCAATGCGTAGTTTTGTTGATCTTTCCAACCCCGAAGGTTCAGCCAGCCCGGTGGACATTGAGCCGGTGTCAGCCGCATGGACAGCAGTGTTCTCGCTAGCGATGGGTGTATTCGGCCTATTGACCGCGGAGTACTTGCCGGCAAGCCTCCTGACGCCCATGGCGGAAGCTTTACGCGTATCAGAAGCCATGGCGGGGCAGGCAGTGACGGTCACTGCGGTGGTGGCGCTTTTCGCAGGCTTGCTCGTGCCCGGTCTTACGCGCAGCCTCGATCGGCGTACGGTTCTGCTGGGCTTTTCCACTTTAATGATTGTGTCCAACCTGCTGGTTGCGGCGTCGTCGAGCATGTGGGTGCTGCTCTTGATGCGCGTCCTGCTCGGGATCGCCTTAGGAGGGTTCTGGAGCATGGCGGCAGCTGTCGCCATGCGATTGGTACCGGCGGCGCTCCTGCCACGCGCGTTATCCATCATCTTTAGCGGCATTGCCGTGGGGACAGTGGTCGCCGTACCGTTGGGGAGCTATCTTGGCGGCCAGTTCGGATGGCGCAGCGCCTTTGTCGCCGCTGCGGCAGTAGGTGTATTGACGCTGGCGTTCCAATGGTTCACGTTGCCGCGCATGGCGCCGCGCCGGCCCGCCCGGCTCAGAACGATTTTGGACGTGCTCTTGCGGCCCGGAATTGCCCTTGGAATGTTTGGCTGCATTCTGGCGCATACAGGCCATTTCGCTCTCTTTACCTATATCCGGCCGTTCCTGGAAAGCACTGCGGGCGTTGGAACGAACGGCCTGGCGCTGATGCTACTTGGCTTCGGCATTGCGAACTTCGCAGGCACCATGCTGGCAGGTTGGCTGATACAGCGTAGCTTGTATGTCACCTTGGCTCTGATGCCGGCCCTCGTCGGTGGGAGCGCCTTGGCGATGGCGCTTTTCCCGGCGTCCATACCGGGTCAGGCAACGCTGATTGCAGCGTGGGGCCTCGCGTTCGGAGGCGTTCCCGTTGCATGGTCAAACTGGGTCGCGCGCGCCGTGCCGGATCAAGCCGAAAGTGCGGGCGGGATGGTCGTAGCGTCGGTGCAGTCCTCAATCGCCATAGGCGCCGCAGCAGGCGGTGCAATGTTCAGCCTGAGGGGCATTGAAGGCGTTTTCGTTGCAGGAGGGTGTCTCATGCTGTTTGCCGGCCTCTTCATCTGGATGCGCGTAAAAGTACCCTCGCCTTCGATCGGTGCAGCCGCGCCGCCCGCCATTCATCTGTGACCCGGTTGCCAGAAAAGGCCGCCTTCCTAGCCGTCGCCCCTGGTGAACTGGTGCTGGCGCACCGCCACAAATGCGCTATTTGGTCACGATGAACATGCGGCGCATACTCCCGCAGCGGCACACTGCCTAAAACGGCATCGATACCTTCAGAGCTCCCGCATGGCTGCTGCCCTTGGAGGCGAACTCGCCGTCATACTGCAAGCGGAAGTCCAGACCGGCTGCGTTCAATACTTGGAAGCCGGCTCCCACGCGTCCGATCACGTTGTCAGTTGGCATGGAGGTTGTGAACGAACCCGTGCCCGCAGGCGCTCCGTCGAGACGCGCTTTGGTCTTCCAGCCGTCTTCCGACAGCAACGACACGCCGGCATATGCAAACGGCCGCATCATTGCGCCTTTGGGCAGGTCGACTCGCCCACCCAGCTCCAGCGTCGGGGCTATGCCCAGCACGAACTGGTCGCTGCCATCGACTTTCAAGCGCAACGCATCGCCCGACTCGGTGTAGCCCGGCATGCGGGAGTACGTGGCGTCCAGGTCTACATAGGGCTTCAGATAGAAGCTGCCTTGCGCGAAGGTGCGCGCGGCGCGCAGCCGTGCGCCAAAGCTATACACATTCGGGCTGCTCTTGGCCGTATTGCCGTAGCGCGCAATGTTCAGGTTCCGGTCCATATCGTACGAGCCATACCCGCCGCCCAGTGCACCCGAAAACGTCCACTGATCCACTTGCCTTTTGAGCACGATACCGGCGTAACCCGCATCGCCCGATCCGCTGACACGACGGTCATCACCCGCCAGGCGGGAGTTCTGGTATGCCATGGAACCACCCAGAAATGTGTTGGGTGCAATCTCGCGCTGACCGCCAAACTGATACGTTGTGCTGTCGTAGCTAAAGCTTGATGTGCGGTCGACCCCATCCTGCTTCGTGCGGCGGCCGCTGACTTCACCCCAGAAGCAGTTCTGTTCTTTGGTAGACGAGTCCGCGGCATTGAAGGTGGGGCAAGACATCATCGCGCCGGTGAACCGTGCCATCGCAAACTGCATCTGCGCAGCCGGCGCCAAGGCCACGCCGGGCGACAAGTCCGTCAGGCGCGCCTGGTATTCGCCCGCGCCGGTTCTGGATGCGGTGTCCAAGACGGCGTACAGCGTCGAGAGCGCACTGCTGCCACCCAGATCCCAACCTTGTTGCAGGTGCTTGCCCACTTCGGATTGATTCCCCGCCAGTCCCATGGAGTTGGCGTTGAAGTTGGCGCTAGCCACATGCACATACGTCTCTTGGCCGCTTTGCCGGGCGGAGTAATCGAACACGGGTGAATCCACGGCCGTGAGCGCGCCGGCCTGCGTGCCATTCACCGTCAATACCGACAGCTCACGTTTTGGCAGCAACGCGCGCGGCGCGATGAGCACGCCGCCATCAAGCGTGGCCGGGCCGTTGATGAGCAGTTTGTCGGACACCAGCGCGTTGAAATCCGCACCCACTTGCAAGACGCCCGACGCGCTTTGCGAGAAGTCACCCGTCAACGTGGTTTGCGCGAACCGTGTGCGTTGATACCCCAGCAGCCTTCCTTCCTTGCCACCGAGTGCAACCAGGCCATTGTTGACGAGGTCGCCTTCAAATTCCACGCCGGCCATCACACTGCCGTTGTTGACCATCTTGCCCCCATTCAACGCCACGGAGCCTTGGATCGTTCCATTGTTGGTGACCCCAAGCGCGCTACCCGTTGCAAGAATGGCGTTCTCTTGTACCTGTGTCAGCTCACCGCCTTGACCGATGGTAAGCGTGCTGTCGACAACGCTGTCGATCCATACGCTTGCGCCGGGGCCGCCGCCGCCCACGACCAGGCCATCGATCGTCATCTTGACACCGCCACTGCCATTGGTGTTTTGCGCAAAGATAGCGACACTGTTCATGCCGTGCGATCCGATATAGCCGCTGGCGGGCACATTCACCGTTACGGTGGCATCGTTCATGACGCCCCTCATGGCGGAGCCCGCGTAGACGGAGTTGCCATCAGTGCCCAGTTGCAGGCCACCGCCAGCGCCTACGCTTTGCGCCAGGATGCCTACTGCGCCATCGCCCGTGACCGAGATGGTGCCTGGCACCGTCACGGTGACATCTCCGCCGCTTCCAGACCCCGGCGTCAATGTACCGACTTTGCTGCGGTCGATTGTCAATATCGCCCCGATGTTCGGCAGGCCGATGATGCCGCCCCCGCCGCCCACCGATTGCGCGACGATACCGTGAGCACCGGTACCCGATGTGTTGATTCTGCTGGCCGCGCCCAAGGTCACGTTGACCGCGCCACCGTCAGAAACACTATCTGAAAACGGCTTGGAACCATAGATGCTGGTTTGAACGCTGGATGCAAGCTGGGCTTGGGAATTGGCAATGATGCCGCCACCGCCCCCAATGCTCTGCGCCAATATGCCGAAAGCGTTATTGCCATAGGTGTTGAAGGTAATGCTGCCTTGGTCCTGGAAGGCCACAGTGCCGCCGCCGCCAGAGTTATAGCTTGCCTGGCTGCCGCTAACCAACTGGGTGGCCGGCATGGCAAGCGGCCCCAGGCCAAGCGTTTGCCCGCTGCCCGAACCGGCATAACCCCCACTGCCGCCTACCGACTGCAGCACCGCGCCAAAGCCCCCTTCGCCTGTGGTCGTGATCGTATTGCTGTTCTTGGTGACCAAGGTGACATTGCCGCCGACTCCGCCAGCGACACCGCTGCCGCCGTTACCGCTGCCCACTGAAAACAGCCCGCCAGACTTGTCCGACCCGTCGGCTCCCCAGCCGCCACCGCCGCCGATGCTTTGCGCGAGCACGCCCGACGCCGCATAGCCCGCCGTCTTGATCACGCCACCCGACAGGTTGGTCGTGACCTGACCGCCATCGGCGCCTAAACCGCCCGATCCGCCAAGGGTGACGTTGGAATTGATGGTCACGTCCGGCAGGTGGGCAATGCCGGTTGCAGCGGCGATGCCGCCTTTGCCGCCGCCACCCCCAACACTCTGAGCCACGATGCCGCTGGCCCAGTCGCCCGTCGTTTGAATGAAGCCGCCAGCGCCCAGGTTCACGGTCACAGCGCCCCCGGTATTGCCGGCGCCTCCCGTGCCGCCCAGGGCCACGCTGAACGAGCCCTTGAATACCCGCGCGCCGCTAGCGCTATCGGCAACGGCTGCGTTGGTGATGTTGGTCACCCCTGCGCGCACGAAAGTAGCTGCAATGACCGGGTTGTCGGCTGACGCATCTGAGCCGGCTGAACCACCCAGGCCGCCGCCCCCACCGATGGATTGCGCCAACACCCCCACCGCGTCGCCCCCGCTTGTGATGATGCTTCCATCAACGTCGACGATGACGGTACTGCCACTGCCTCCGCCACCGCCCTTCGTACCCACTGCGAGGTTCGCGGTCGGCGAAATATTGCTGGCGCTGATGCCGACGTTGATCGATCCGCCTTGCGAGGTGCCGCCGCCGCCGCCGATGCTTTGTGCAATGACACCGATCGCACCCGAGCCATAGGTGGTGATGGCGGCGGTGGGAAGGACTTGCACCTGCACCGCGCCGCCGTCACCGCCTGAGCCACCCGTCGAACCCAGCGACACATTGGCCGTCAGGCTATAGCCGCTGCCAAACGCCTGCGTATTTCCCGTGCCGAAGCCCGCATCGCCCCCGCCCCCGCCAATCGACTGGGCTTTGACGCCATTCGCGTAGTCGCCAAAGGTGGTGATACGGGATGTGGACGTGCCCGCCGCATCCGGCGTGAAGCTTGCTACGCCGTTTGAGACATTGATCAAGCCACCCAGCGCCATCGAGACCGCAGCGCCATTGCCGCCCACGCCGCCCGACCCGCCCACCGTGAACGTAGGCGTCACGGAAAGCGAGATCGCCTCGTCCGGCAGAGTCCCGTAGCCCGCGCTGGCGGCAAGCGCCGACGAATCGCCGCCTGCACCGCCGCCTCCGCCAATACTTTGAATCAGTACGCCGGTTCCGCCTTGCCCGCTGGTGGTGATTTGCGCCCCTTGAGACGCCGCAAAAGTGACATATTCACCGTCGCCACCGCTGCCGCCAGCGCCGCCCATGCTGACCGCCGACGCGAGCGCAAACTGAACACTGCCGCTTGGGACGACAGGAACCGACAACGCCAGCGCTTGCGCCGATGCCGAGCCGCCCAGCCCACCGCCGCCACCAATGCTTTGAACCACCGCGCCATAGGCGTCAACCGGCAGTGTGTTGTAGGCAATCGGGGCGCAAGATCCGCCGCACGCGCCAGCGCCAAATATCAATAGCGGATTTTGGCCGGTGGCGATGCTTCCCCCGATCATTTGCGATGAGACCGGGGCGCCATTTCCCCCTGATCCGCCTGTGCCGCCGAGTGCGACAGAAGCGGAAAACCCCATGCCGACCGAACTCGCAAATGCCTGCCCGCCCGTGCCGCCCCCGCCACCGACAGACTGCGCGATTAACCCGGCGGCTTTGGTTCCCGATGCGCTGATAGTGGTATTGGTCAGATTGGCCGACGTATTGCCGCCGGCTCCACCGTCGCCCGCCGTCCCGCCCAAGGCGACCGATACAAACAGCCCCGTGCTGCCGGCGTTGCCGGCATTCCCGCCGCCGCCGCCCACCGACTGCATGACGATGCCGTGCGCGCCGTCACCAGTCGTGGCGATTTTGACGCTGCTGAGGTTGGCAGAGGCCACCCCGCCCGCGCCGCCCAGACCGCCTGTTCCCCCGATGCTGACGATGCCGGTCGAGCCGCCGCCGTCACCGCCGCCCCCGCCAATGGACTGCCCCAAAATGCCGATGCCGGCGGTGCCCGTGGTCGTAATGCTGCCCGATGAACCGTTCACCGAAACCAAGTTGCCATTGGCCGTAAACGGATTGGTTGTCGAGTTGCCGCCAACCGACCAAATCAGCCCGCCCGCCTGACCGCCCGCACCGCCCCCGCCCGCAACCGATTGCGCCAGAATGCCTTGCGCATTACTGCCCGCGGTCGAGATCGTGCCAATGTTGGTGATGTTGACGGTACCCACTTCGCCGCTTGATCCGCCCGTTCCCGCGCCGCTATAGAAGACACCGTATCCATCGGCGCCCGCTCCGCCTGATCCGGAGAGCGATTGCGCAAGAATGCCGCGTGCGGTGTTGCCCGACGTCGTGATGACACCGTTATTGCTGACGGTGACCGCCCCGGTGTTGCCGCCCGCGCCCCCCGCCCCCCCGGTTCCGCCCAATTCGCCATCGCTGCCCCCGCCATTACCTCCGCCTCCACTGGCGCTCTGCGCCAATATGCCAATCGCGTCAACTCCTTGCGTCGTGATGCTGGAGGCGCCATCGATCGACACGCTGACGTTGCCGGACGATCCGCCCGCGCCCCCCGGCGCGCCATTGGCCACTGTTTGAGAGGCGGTGCCGCCTGTTCCCCCGCTGGCGCCGATGCTTTGGGCCACCACGCCGGGGGAGTTGTCACCCAGCGTGGTAAGCACCGTCGACGCCAAGGTCACGTTCACGTCACCACTGCGGCCGCCCGCGCCTCCGATGCCGCCCGCCCCGCCGCCGATCGTGCCCGACAACGCGCCGCCATCCGCGCCCTTGCCGCCGCCCGTGAACGCATACACGCCCGCCGAGTCACTACCGGTTGTCTTGACGGTAATCGGCAGTTGGGACTGCCCGTTCAGCGCAATATTGATTTGCCCGGCATTGCCGCCAGCGCCGCCATTACCCGCATTGCTGGAACCCAGGCCCGCAATGTCACCGCCGTAAAAACCGCCAGCGGCTCCTGCCCCACCCTGCAGCAAGGCGACGACGCCAGGCGCCGTTGAGCCGTCAGTCGAGAAAGTGATGGCAGTCGTCAATGCAGAGACCAAGATGCTGCCATCGCCTGCGATGCCGCCGCGTCCGCCGTTCAAGTCGTGGAAGCTTCCCGTGCTGAAATTGCCGCCACCGTTACCGCCTGTCGTGGTGACCACAATCGCCGACACCTTGTCGCCGGATGTAGTCACGCTTGCATCGGTGTCCGTAAATTGCGCCGACGCGGATGACACGGGTTTGCCAGACTGAATCTGACCGGCATCGCCGCCGTTGCCGCCAATCACGTCATCGTGATTGGAGGGGGCATCCCCCCCTTTTCCGCCCTTGATGATGACTGCGGCTCCCGCCCCCGCGCCGGGCGGCGCGCCCGTTTGGGTCACCTTGACGTTTCCACCCGCATTCAACGTCATCGACGCGCTCATCAATTGCGCGGCGCCCTGCCCCGCGTTGCCGCCATTGCCGTCCAGGCTTGCGGTGCCGCCATTGCCCGATTGCGCCTGAGCCTGTATGCCGTATAGCGTGGAGCCGCTGTCACTGCCGCTATTCCAATTCCAATTCAGTGCGACCGCGCCGGAATTAATCACGGACACGGCGCCCCCACCGCCACCGTCCAAGCCGTTGCCTTCGCTATTGGACGCCCCTGAGCCCCCTTTGCTGACGGCCTGAATCCCTGCGTAACTACCGGTCCCCGTCAGCGTGACATTGATGCCGCCCGTGTTGACCAACGTGACACCCATAGACTGGCCGCCTGCGCCCCCGCTGCCTTCCGACGTCTCGCCACCCACACCGCCTTCAGACAGTGCAGATAAGGCTGCGCCTTGGGTGACGCTCACGCCTGGCATCGTCATGGTGATCGCGCCGCTATTGGTCAGCGACAAAATCTGTGCCGGCGACCGGCCTGCCACGCCGCCATTGCCCCCATCATGTCCATCATTGCTGCTCACGCCGTTGCCGCCCAGCATCTGGGCAAACAGGCCATAGAAGTCCCCGCTGATGGCGGTCGAGCTACCTTGAAGCGTCAGATTTCCGCTGTTGGTAACGGTTAAACCTTGCGTATCGCCACCGGTCAGCGTGCCGCTGGGGTTGCCGTTATCACCGAACGACAAGATCTTCAGGGCCGCCGTGGTGGACGCCTGCACCGAAACGGTAATGTCGGCCGTCGCGCCAACTGTCATCGTGGGCACCGGCGAATTATTTCCAGTGGGATGGACGAATATCTCTTGGGAATAGGTCCCAGACACCTGGCAATTGAGTGCAGTGCTACCTGAGCAGGGCAGCGTCGTCTGGCCCGACGCCGTGGCCGAGAGCAACGCGCCTGCAATAGCGGCGCTGAGTGCAGTCAGCACTGTGGGAAACTGGCGATCCGTCATGTCGATTCCGTCCTTGTGTAGCCGGCGTAAATCAATTGCAGGTCGCTCATACGTCGCGAATGCTCACACGGTGGTGTGACACGCGATGCCTATAGGTAAGCCGTGTTTCCAAACCGGGGGGCCACTCTTCGAATAGATCTTATGGTCGACCTGGCAATAAATGCCTAGATGCTTCTTTGACTGCCCCGCCAAGCGCCACCCCACAGGCCACCGAAGATGGATGGCAAGTCGTGGATGCCTAGGGGACATTCAAAAGAAATAGGGGCCGATTGGACCAGCATCTGGCAAGACCCACATCAGACTAAAGTCGTAGGCGCCATCAATAGAACAAAGCCCACCCATGTGGAGATCCGGGGGGGTGCGGCACTGGGCAGCCAGCCAATCAACGGGATGTGCGAACCCGTGACGCGCCAATGGCCGCGTAGGCGTTGGGGACAGCACCAGATTGGTCACGGTCACGCAAACGCCTTAGTGGCGGCGTTTCTCGCGAAGAAGTAGCGCGTCAAGCAACATGCCGCAGGATCATTCGCTACGAATCAGCGTTTTCTCGACGGAGTTTGAACGGCAGCAACGGGCCGGAAGACGTCGGCGGTTGCACAGTCCCACCCAGTTTCCTGAGCCGGAATATCGTCGTGGGTATACGCCTTGAGATCGGGCGGCATATGGGGCTGCGTAGGCTGTTGCATACGACGTTACGTCAGTAGCGCCGCCATGGCGCGGCCCGCAATCATGTCTTCGAACAGGGCCGCGAGATTCGGGGCGACGTCGCGCGTGTCCTCGAATTCCGGCTCGATGCCGTGCACGATGCGGCCCGAGTCGCGTTCTATCGCCAGGAATTCGTAATCGCCGGCAACGCTCATGTAGATCGGCGTGTGCTGTTGCCAGAAGTCCAGGACCGCCTGCCGGCCGGCGTCGTCCAGCGCGGCCTCCAGGCTGATATCGCGCAGGGTGTGCCAGGGAAAGGCGCTGTCCGCCGTGCAGTCATGGTCGGCTGCGCTCAGGAACCAGCGTGTCTGGTTTGCGTTGTGCAATTCGGTGAATGTCGCCAGGAAAGCGCCATAGCCGTACGCCTCGCCCGGCGCGGCCGCTGGCGTCGAGGTGGGCGTGGTCCGCAGCACCGTCCAGCCATGAGCGGCGAGATGATCCAGGAAGCGTTGTTGCGATGTCATGTCGGTTTCCTCGGATGAGCTATCTATGATATTTCAGTCTGAGCGAACCCGGGTTTTCCGGACACCCTAAGACGTAGACAATACTTGAAGGAGGTGTCCCATGGATAAATCCAAACCCAAATCCAAACCCAAACCCGAAGCCAAGCCGAGCGATGCCAAGCGCCAGCACCACAGCCGAGAGTTCAAGATTGAGGCTGTTCGACAGTTGGAGGAAGGCAAGATCAGCGGTACGCAGTTGGCATTGATGTCCGGCAGCGGCATCATGCGCTGAATCGAGCAGACGTGAACGATGACGCCAGCGCCTTGCGTCAGCGTGACGTCATGCCCCATTTGCACGCGGGATACCGTGACGTCTGCAACGCAGCCCAGACCGGAAGTTCGTCATGACATAATCCCTGGCGCATCGTTCAGGAATTCTCATGCCGCACCCCTCCCCCGCTTTTCCCCCTCTCAATGCCGAACGCCTCTGGGCCCGCGTTGAAACCCTGTCCCGCTTCACCCTGCCCGACGTCCCCTGGACGCGCCGCGCGTTTTCGCCGCTGTTCAACGACGCGCGCGCCTGGCTGCGCAGCGAGTTTGAAGCGGCGGGCCTGACCACGCGCCTGGACGCGGGCGGCAATCTGGTCGGCACGCGCGCCGGCCGCAACCCGGGCGGCAAACCCATCGCCACCGGCTCGCACTGCGACACCGTCATGGCAGGCGGCCGTTTTGACGGCATCATCGGCGTGCTGGCGGGTATTGAAGTTGCGCACACGATGCAGGAACACGGCATCGAACTGGACCATCCGTTTGAAGTCATCGACTTCCTGTCTGAAGAGCCCAGCGACTACGGGATCTCGTGCGTGGGCAGCCGCGCGCTGTGCGGCCAGCTCTCGGCCGACATGCTGGCCGCCCGCAACCCGGAAGGCGAAACGCTGGCCGAAGGCATCGCCCGCATCGGCGGCGACCCGGCCGCGCTGGGTGCGCCGCTGCGCCGCGCGGGCGACACGGCCGCGTTCGTTGAACTGCATATCGAACAAGGCCCCGTGCTGGAAAGCCGTGGGCTGCCGATTGGTGTGGTCACCAACATCGTCGGCATCCGCCGCGTGCTGATTGTGGTGGAAGGCCAGCCCGACCACGCGGGCACCACGCCCATGGATATCCGGCGCGATGCGCTGGTGGGCGCGGCGCGCATTATTGATGCCGCCAGCCGCCAGGCCAGCGCGGCCAGCGGCAATCCGCATTACGTGGTGGCCACGGTGGGCCGTTTGTCGATGACGCCCAACGCCGCCAACGCGGTGCCGGGCCGTGTCGAGCTGACGCTTGAAATGCGCAGCGACAGCAATGCCGTGCTGGACGCCTTTCCCGAAACGCTGATGGCGGGCGTGGCCGACGACCTGAAGGCGCTGCGCCTGACGGCCCACTTCTCGCAGCTGAGCCGCGCCCAACCCACCGACTGTGCGCCCCTGGTGATGGACGCGGTGAAGGCCGCCGCCGACCAGTTGGGTTACGCGTCCATGCGCCTGCCCAGCGGCGCGGGCCACGACGCCGTCTACATGGCGCCCACCGGCCCCATCGGCATGATCTTCATCCCGTGTCTGAATGGCCGCAGCCATTGCCCGGAAGAGTGGATTGAACCGGCGCAGTTGCTGGACGGCACGCGCGTGCTGTATCAATCGGTGCTGGAGCTTGACCGCGTGCTGCGCGGCAACTGAGGCCGGCTTGTTGCTGGCAGACCGGCTTCGGCAGCCCCGATATCGGCAGACCCCTGCCGCCGCTGCGGTTATCGCCGGGCGGCAGGCGGTGCGCTGCCATAATGGACGCCTTGCGCCGGGTTCGCCCGGCGCCCACCGCACGTATTCTTGCCGCCCATGGAACAGATAGAACTCAACGACAGCACCGCCGACCGCTTCCTGCTGGACGCCCCCGGCCTGACGCTGCTGGTCTTTCACAGCCGCACCTGCGGCACCTGCCGCATCGCGCGTGAGCAATTGCCTGCGCTGGAATTACCCGTCGAACGCGTTTGCTGGGTGGATGCAGGCGACAACCGCGGCCTGGTGGAACGCTACGAAGTCTTCCACCTGCCCGCCATGTTCGTCACGCGCGACGGCGCTTTCTTTGGTCCGGTGCAATCGACGCTTGCCGAATGGGATCTTCGGCAGCAGATCGGCCTGGCGCTGGACAGCTACCCCGCCGAACTGCCGTGAGCGCGCCGCTCTCAGCCCCCTCCTCCAAACCGCTGCGTCTGCCGCTGGACACGCTGGCCACCGCCGGCATGCTGGCGCTGTGCGTGTGCTGGGGCTTTCAACAGATCGCCATCAAGCTCGTCGCGGGCGACATCGCGCCGATCATGCAGATTGGCCTGCGTTCGACGTTCGCGGCGCTGGTGCTGGCGGTGGTGGTGGGCCGCGCGGAAGGCGGACGCGCGTTTCGCGACGGCACTGCCCTGCCCGGCCTGATCGTGGGCCTGCTGTTCGCGGGCGAATTCCTGTTTGTGGCGCAGGGGTTGCTGTACACGACGGCCTCGCATATGTCGGTGTTCTTGTACACCGCGCCCATCTTCGCCGCGCTGGGGCTGCATTGGCTGCTGCCCGAAGAGCGCATGCAGCCGTTGCAATGGCTGGGCGTGGCGGTGGCGTTCGGAGGGATTGGGGTGGCGTTCCTGGGCGGAGGCAGTGATGCGGCGGGCGGCACTGTGGCGGGCGGCATCAACATGCTGCTGGGCGACGCCATGGGCTTGGCGGCGGGTTTGCTATGGGGCGCAACCACGGTCGCCATCCGCAAGACCTCGCTGTCGGAAGCCGCGCCGTCGAAGACCTTGTTCTATCAAATGGCCGTGGCCTCGGTGGTGCTTCTAGCCTACGCGGCCTTCACGGGCCAGCACGGCATCCGCTACACGCAGGCCGCCGTGCTCAGCGTGGCGTTTCAGTCGGTGGTGGTGGCGCTGTCGAGCTATCTGGCCTGGTTCTGGCTGCTGCGCCGGTATCTGGCGTCGCGCCTGTCGATCCTGTCGTTCATGACACCGTTGTTTGGCGTGAGCTTTGGCGTGCTGATTCTGGACGAACCGCTGGACCGCCATTTCGTGCTGGGCGCGGTCATGGTGCTGGCGGGGATCACACTGGTCAGCGGCGCTGGCTTGCTGCGCGAGAAGCTGCGCAGGCGGTGAGGTGGATATCCCTCGGGCTTGCTTCAGGCCCGAGGGACATCCCCTTCAGACCCGAGGCAGGCCCGCTTCAGACCCGAGGCAACCGCCGCTTCAGGCCAGAGGCAACCGCCGCGTCAGGCCCGCAGCGGACCCGGGTCAAACCCACCTCAGGCGCGTTTTTGCACCGCCCCTAGGTTCAACACGATCAACGCCGCGCCGGCCAACACCAGCGCAAACCCCCACCAATCCGCTGCGCCGGGCCGGTCGCCTACCAAGGCCATCGCGCCCAGCACGCCCACCACGGGCACCATCAGCGTCGTCAACGCGGCAACCGTCGCGCTGACGCGTTCGCTCAGCACGAACCACAGCCAATACGCCACCGCCGTTCCCAAGATGATGTGGAACGCCAGCGCCGCCACGACCCGTCCATTCCAGCCCTGCGTGGGAAACGATTCGCCCGCGATAAGCATGCCCGCCAGCGCGCAGGTGGCGCCCACAACCAATTGCCATGCCGTGATGACGATGCGGTTGCCCGCCACCGGCCAGCGCTTCAGATAGACGGTGCCAGCCGCCCAGCCAAATGCCGCCACCAGCGGAAACACCAGCCCCTTGGCGGCTGCCGGGTCATGTTCGCCGAAGACCGCCTGCAACACCGGCCACGCCAGAATCGCCACGCCCATCGCGCCCAGCAGCAACGCCAGCGCGCGCCGCCGGTCCAGGCGTTCGCCCAGCACGGCCCAGGCCAGCAGTGCCGACATCATGGGCATGGTGAACGTCAGCACCGCCGCGCGCGACGTGCTGGTGCTGAGCTGCGCCCAGGCCACCGCCAGGTTGAACACCGCCACGGCAAGCACGCCGCCCACGATGATGCCGGGCCACGACGCGCGGGGTGGCAACAAGGCCACCCGCTTCGCGCCCGCCAGCAACAACAGCAGCACGGCGCCGCTGCCCAGGCCCAGCAGCCGCAACGTAAACGGCGGGAAGATCGACAGGATGATCTTCACCGCCGGCCAGTTCAGCCCCCAGAACAGCGCCAGCGCAACCGGGATCAGGCGCACGCGGCCTTTTCCTTGGCGGCCAGTTCAGCCAGACCCACGCGCTGATTGCCTTCAGCATCGAAATTCTCGGGGCTCAGCCAGCGTTGGTAGGCGGCGCGCAGCGCGGGCCATTCGGTGTCGATGATCGAAAACCACGCCGTGTCGCGGCTGCGGCCCTTGTAGACCGTGGCTTGGCGGAACACGCCTTCAAACTGGAAGCCCAACCGTGCTGCCGCCTTGCGCGACGGCGCGTTCAGGCTGTCGCATTTCCATTCGTAGCGCCGGTAGCCCAGTTCATCGAACGCGCGCTGCATCAGCAAAAATTGCGCTTCGGTGGCGATGCGGGTGCGCTTGAGCTGGCGCGAAAATGACACGAAGCCGACTTCGATGACGCCGTTGGCCGGGTCAATGCGCATCAGCGCCAGCGTGCCAATGGCGCGCCCGGTTTCCAGATCGATGATGGCGTGGTGCAGCGGGTCGTTGCCCGCTTGTGCGGACTCGGCGAACGCGCGGTACGCGGCCTCGTCGGCAAAGGGGCCGACGCCCATGTAAGTCCAGTCGCTATCGTCCGGCGCCTGGCTGAACGCTTGGTACAAGTCAGCCGCGTGGCGCTCGGCGGAGAGCGGTTCCAGCCGGCAATACCGGCCCACGGCGGGGGTCAGGGGCGGACGCGCGCGCGGGGTCCAGCCGGGTACATCGGGGCCAATCGGTTGTTGAAATGCATTGACGCGGGGTTGCATGCGACGGAGCCTCATCCTGGTTAGCGCGCGCCGCCGGCCGTGGCGGACGCAACACGCATGGCCTCACGATATCGGAATCGTGGCATCATAAAAAGCACCACGACGACTGAATTTAATAGGGCCATGACACGCTCAACCCCGGGACATCCTGCCGACCCCGCTGCGCTTGCGAGCCCCGTGCTTTCCAGCCCCCTGCTTTCCAGCCCATTGCAGCGCGGCCCCGGCGCGCCGCCACGCCAGCGCCAGTTGATCCAGCGGCTCAAGCAGGCCATCCTGGCCGGCCAATTGCCTGCGGGCGGCAAGCTGCCCTCGTCCCGCGCGCTATCCGAAGACCTGGAGATTTCCCGCAACACCGTGCTGATTGCCTACGAGCAGTTGACGGCCGAAGGCTACGTCATCGCCGACCGGCAAGGAACACGGGTTGCGGCGTTGTCGGCCGCGCCCTTGTCGGCCGCCGCAGTGACGACCGGCGCGGTGACGACCGCCGCGTTGTCCACCGCGGCGTTGCCCACCGCCGCGTTGTCCACCCCCTCGGTATCGACCGCCGCGGTATCGACCGCCGCGGTGACGACCGCCGCGTCGTCCACCGCCCCGTTGTCCGCCGCCCTCGAACCCGCGGGCCGTGCCGCCCGCGCGCCCGACTCCTCATCGCCGCCAGCCGCGAACGCACTGGCTACGGCCACGCGGCTATCCCGCATCGTCTCCACGCGTTCACCCGTCGACAGTTCCTTGCCGATGACGCCCGGCACGCCCGCGCTGACCCAGTTCCCCATCAACGCGTGGCGCCGCGCGCAAGACCGCGCCCTGCAAGCCGCGCCCGCAGCCACCTTGGGCTACGGCCATCCCATCGGCGAACCCGCCTTGCGCGAAGCCATCGCCCAATACCTGCGCGTGTCGCGCGGCGTGCATTGCGATGCCTCGCGCATCATCATCACCGAAGGCGCGCAAGGGGCGCTGGCGCTTTGTGTGCAGTTGCTGACCAACCCGGGCGACACGGCCTGGCTCGAAGAACCCGGCTATCGGGGCGCCAAGTCCGCCTTCAATGCCGGCGACCTGAACGTGGTGGCCATGCGGGTGGATGCCGACGGCATCGCAATCCCGCCTGACGCATGGCTGTCGAACCCGCCGCGCCTGATCCAGACCACGCCCACGCATCAATATCCGACGGGCGCGGTGCTGTCGGTGGCGCGCCGGCTGGAATTGCTGGAACGCGCGCGGCACGCGGGCGCGTGGATTATCGAAGACGATTACGACAGCGAATTCCGCCATCAAGGCGAACCCATCGCGGCCATGCAGGGCCTGCTGCCGGACGCGCCCGTGCTGTACGTGGGCACCTTCAGCAAGACGATGTTCCCCGCTCTGCGACTGGGCTTTCTGGTGCTGCCCGAAGCCATCGCCAAGCCCGCAATGCCGTCCATCATCGAGATGCTGCGCGGCGGCCATCGGCTGGAGCAGCTGACGATGGCTGCCTTCATTGAGAACGGGCAGTTCTCACGCCACCTGGGCCGCATGCGCCGTTTGTACCGCCAGCGCCAGACGGCGCTGCGCGACGCATTGGCGGCGCACTTGGGCGTGGAGCATGAGGTATTGGGCGGGCATAGCGGGCTGCATCTGACGGTGCGTTTGCCGCCTGAATTTCCCGATCAGCGCATTGTGGACGACGCGCGCAAGCTGGGCATGAACCCCAGTTCGCTGTCGTCGTTCGCCGTGACGCCACGGCCCGAAGATAACGGCGTGGTGATCGGCTATGGCAACACCAGCGCCGACCGCTTTCCTGCCTTGATCAAGCGGCTGGGTGACGTGGCGCGTCAGGCGCGGAGAACGGCCTGAGCGCCCTTGCCAGTCGGAATCAACTCGGCCGTCGCGAACGCCGGCTGCCGGTCCTAATCAACTCGGCCGTCGCGAACGCTGGCTGCCGGTCCTAATCGACCAGCCCGCCCAGCACCAGCACGGCCAGCACGAGCCAGAACAGAAAGCCCACGATGGAGCGGCGCAGCAATGCCTTGACGGCCGCCCACAGGAACATCAGCCCCAGCACCAGCAGCACAAAGTTGAATAGCGACGGGCTCATGCCCATTGCCTTGGACAAGCCGGAATAGAAGTCGCCCAACGCGCCGCCCAGGCCGCCCAGCAACCACTTGATGCCCGCGACGATGGCGCGCAGGGCCTCGCCGAGCATGACGCCCAGCGATGCAAAGAAACCGTCTTCTTTCGGCATCAGCGGCGCGTGTCCATGATCATGCGCACGGCCAGGCCGGCCAGCACGGTGCCCATCAGCCAGCGCTGAATCACCATCCACAAGGGGCGGCCCGCCAGGAAACCGGCGATGGAGCCGGCGGTGATGGCGATAACGGCATTCACCGACAGGCTGACGGCAACCTGCGTCATGCCCAGCACAAGCGACTGCGTGAAGACGCTGCCGTGATCAGGCTGAATGAATTGCGGCAGCAACGACACATACATGACGGCGATCTTCGGGTTCAGCAGATTGGTCACCAGCCCCATCGTGAACAACGTGCGCGGACTGCTCTTGGGCAGTTCGCGCACTTGGAACGGCGAGCGGCCGCCGGGCCGGATTGCCTGCCACGCCATGTACAGCAGATACAGCGCGCCGCCGATGCGCAACGCGTCATAGGCCACCGGCACGGTCAGCAGCAGCGCCGTGATGCCGAACGCCGCGCAGCACACATAGAAGATGAAGCCAACCGCCACGCCCCCCAGGGAAATCAAGCCGGCCTGCGGGCCTTGCGAGATGGAACGGGACACCAGGTAAATCATGTTGGGCCCGGGGGTGAGCACCATGCCCAGCGCAACCAGGGCGAACGTCAGCAGATGAGTCAGATCGGGCATGATGAGCCGGCGCGCGCCGGGCGATATCGGAAGAGATTCGCACACGTTATCGCAAAACTGTATCGAAACAGGTGTTTTTTTGTGCACGGCGGCAACGGCCAACGGTCCGTATCACCGCTACGACAAACCCCGGATCAAGCGGTGCGAATCCCGCGGCGTGGGCTTTACGCCCGCGTCTGCACAGGAATACAGTGAACCGGTTCGTTCGTCTGCATGGAGCGCCTGGACATGCCGCATCGTCATCGGCCCAACGTTTCCCCCATCATCCGCGTCGGCATCGGCGGCTGGACGTTTGCCCCCTGGCGCGGCCCGTTCTATCCCGAAGGCCTGCCCCACGCTCGGGAGCTGGAATACGCCAGCCAGCAGCTCAGCGCCATCGAAATCAATGGCACCTACTACAGCACGCAGAAGCCGGCCACGTTCGCCAAATGGCGCGACGAAACGCCGGACGGATTCGTCTTTTCGTTAAAGGCGTCGCGCTACGCGACCAACCGCCGCGAACTGGCGGGCGCCAAAGATTCCATCCACCGCTTCGTGCATAGCGGCATCGCCGAACTCGGCCCGAAGCTGGGGCCGGTGGTGTGGCAATTTGCGCCTACCAAAACGTTCAACGCGGCCGACTTCGGCGCCTTTCTTGAGCTATTGCCAGACAAGGTCGACGGCTTGCCGCTGCGCCATGTGATGGACGTGCGCCACGCAAGCTTTGCCTGTGAAGACTATCTGGCGCTGGCGCGAAAACACCGCGTGGCCACGGTTTACACCGACAGCGAAGACTTTCCGTCCATTGCCGACCGCACCGCCGACTTCGTCTATGCGCGCCTGATGCGGGCCAGCACCACGTTCAAGGCCGGTTACGCGCCCAAGGTGCTGGACGCCTGGGCCGACCGCCTGCGCACGTGGGCGCGAGGGGCCGATCCGGCGGATTTGCCGTGCATCGGCCAGCCGCCATCGGGTACGGCGCGGCCGCAAGACGTGTACGCGTTCTTCATCAATGGCGCAAAAGAACGCGCGCCGGCAGCGGCGCGCGCGATGATTGAACGGCTTTCGTGACAGCGGCGGCCATCATGGCCGCCGCGATTGCACCGTTGATGCTGCGGTGGATGGTGCCGCTTTATTGCACGGCTGATTGCGCCGTTGATGCTGCGGTTGATAGCGCCGCTTACTGCGCGGTTGATTGCGCCGCTTATTGCACGGTGGATTACGCCACTTACTGCGCGACCGGCGTGCGCAGCGTGACGAACTCTTCGGCGGCCGTCGGGTGAATGCCGATGGTGTCGTCAAACACTTGCTTGGTGGCGCCGGCCTTCAACGCCACGGCAATGCCCTGCACGATCTCGCCTGCGTCCGGGCCGACCATGTGCACGCCCAACACGCGGTCGGTCTTGGCGTCCACGATCAGCTTCATCAGCGTCTTTTCCTGCGATTCGGTCAGCGTCAGCTTCATGGGGCGGAAGCGGCTTTCGAACAGCTTGACCTCGTAGCCGGCCTCGCGCGCTTCTTCGGTTGTCATGCCCACCGTGCCGATGTTCGGCAGACTGAACACGGCTGTCGGGATCAGCTTGTAATCGACCTTGCGGTATTCCTCGGGGCGGAACAGACGGCGGGCCACGGCCATGCCTTCGGCCAGCGCAACCGGCGTCAGCGGCACGCGGCCGATGACGTCGCCAATGGCCAGAATGGACGGTTCGGCCGTGCGGTATTCGTCATCCACGTCGATAAAGCCATCGTCTTTCAGCTTGACGCCGGTGTTCTCCAGGCCCAGGTTGTCCAGCATCGGACGGCGGCCGGTGGCGTAGAACACGCAGTCGGTCTCGATGGCGGAGCCGTCCTTCAAGGTGGCCACAAGCGACCCATCGGCCTGCTTGTCGATACGCGTCACGTCGGTGGAAAAGCGCAAGTCGACGCCCTTCTTCACGAGCTCGTCGCGCAGGTGTTCGCGCACGCCTTGATCAAAGCCGCGCAGGAACAGCGGGCCGCGATAAGCCTGCACGACTTCCGCGCCCAAGCCATTGAAAATAGAAGCAAATTCCACGGCGATGTAGCCGCCGCCCACCACCAGCACGCGGCGCGGCAGCGCCTTCAGGAAGAAGGCCTCGTTGGACGTGATGGCAAGTTCCTTGCCGGGAATATCCGGCACCTGCGGCCAGCCGCCGGTTGCCACCAGGATGTTGGCGGCCGTGTGGCGTTGGCCATTGATCTCGACCGTGTGCGGGTCGACGATGCGGGCGTGGCCTTCCAGCAGCGTCACGCCGCTATTGACCAGCAAGTTGCGGTAAATGCCGTTAAGACGCTCGATTTCGCGATTCTTGTTGGCGATCAGCGTGGGCCAATCGAACGACGGCTTGCCCGTCGTCCAGCCAAAACCGTGGGCCTGTTCGAAGTCTTCGCTGTAATGGGCGCCGTAGACCAGCAGCTTCTTGGGCACGCAACCCACGTTGACGCAGGTGCCGCCCAGGTAGCGGCTTTCCGCCACGGCCACGCGGGCGCCAAAGCCTGCCGCAAAGCGGGCCGCGCGCACGCCGCCCGAGCCCGCGCCGATTACAAACAGATCAAAATCGAATGCCATGTTGTTTCCTTCGCGTGCGCCTTGCGGGCCCGCGTTCACTGTCCGGGAAAACCGTATTTAACACTACCCGGCGTGGCAGATTGGTCACGCCGGGCATTCCCAAGGTATGACGATTGGCCTACAGTCGTTGCCACGGTGGCATCACGCCGCCCCAATCACCGGAGCGTTTCACTCATGTCGCTTGAAACCTGGCTGGCCTTTTTAGGCGCGTCGGCCCTGCTTGTGATGTTGCCTGGCCCCACCATCCTTACCGTCATCAGCTATTCCATCACCTATGGCAAACGCGCCCGCCTGCCGCTGGTGCTGGCCGTGGCGCTGGGGGATTCCACTGCGCTTGTGCTGTCGCTGCTGGGCCTGGGCGCACTGCTGGCGGCGTCTGCGTTCTGGTTCACGGTCGTGAAAACCGTGGGCGGTCTGTATCTGCTGTACCTGGGCTTCAAGCTGCTGCGCGCGGGCGTCGCCCCCGCCACCCTGCCCAAGACCGAAGCCGTGGGCTCGCGCTGGAAGCTGTTCGCCAACACTTATCTGGTGACGGCGCTGAACCCCAAGGGCATGATTTTCTTCGTGGCCTTCCTACCGCAATTCATCGACCCGGCAGGCGACGTGACGCGCCAGCTCTGGATGCTGTCGGCCACGTTTGTCGCCTGCGCGGGGATCAACGCCGCGGCCTATGCGGTGTTTGCCGGATCGGCCCGCCGCTTGCTGTCGTCGCCCCGCGCGCAGCGTGGCTTCAACCTGGGCGGCGGCGCCATGCTGTCCGCCGCCGGCGTCTGGGCGATGCTGGCGCGGCGGGTGTAGAAGGCGAACCGCGGACGGCGCGGCGGGCAGCGCACCGCCGCACGGCGGCACTGCACTGCCCTCTCGTTACGGCAGCGCCGCCGACACCGCTTCAGGGTCGATCCCGTAACGGGTGATGGCTTCGGCGGCGCGAGTCCGGTCGATCAAGCCGTCATCCGCCAGCGCCTTCAAGGCCGCCAGTGCGATGTGGTGGCGGTCTACCTCGAAGAACGCGCGCAGCGCCTGCCGCGTGTCTGACCGGCCGAAACCGTCGGTGCCCAAGGTCACATACCGCCGCCCGGCCATGAACGGGCGAATCTGTTCAGGCACCGTCTTCATATAGTCGGTGGCGGCCACCACCGGGCCACTGCTGGCTGACAACGCGGTTTCGGCGTAACCGCGCCGCGCGTCTTCCAGCGGATGCAGACGGTTCCAGCGTTCGGCTTCCTGCCCGTCACGGCCCAGCTCCGAATAGCTGGTCACGCTCCAGACGTCGGCGGCCACGCCAAAATCCTGTTGCAGCAAATCGGCCGCGGCCAGGGTCTCGCGCAGAATCGCGCCGCTGCCCAACAGTTGCACCCGCAGCGTGCCCGGCGCGCCTTCGCGCAAACGGTACATGCCTTGCAGGATGCCGTCCTGCGCGCCTTCCGGCATGGGCGGGTGCGCGGTCTTTTCGTTGATCAGCGTCAGGTAGTAGAAGACGTCTTCCTGCTCCTGATACATGCGGCGCATGCCGTCCTGCACGATCACGGCAATTTCATAGGCGTAGGCCGGGTCATACGCGCGGCACGACGGAATGACCGAGGCCAGCACCTGGCTATGGCCGTCGTCATGCTGCAAGCCTTCGCCTTCCAGCGTGGTCCGCCCCGACGTTGCGCCTAACAGGAACCCGCGTGCGCGGATGTCGCCTGCGGCCCAGGCCAGGTCACCCACGCGCTGGAAACCGAACATCGAATAGAAGATGTAGAACGGAATCGTGGCCACGCCATGGGTGCTGTGCGCGGTGGCGGCGGCAATCCATGACGACATCGCGCCCGACTCATTGATGCCTTCTTGCAGGATCTGCCCCTTGCGGTCTTCACGGTAGACGCTCAATTGGTCAGCGTCCTGCGGCGTATACAGCTGGCCCACATGCGAATAAATACCCACCTGGCGGAACATGCCGTCCATGCCGAACGTGCGCGACTCATCCGGCACGATGGGCACCACGCGCTGGCCAATCACGGGGTCTTTGAGCAGTTGCGCCAAGACCCGCACGAACGCCATCGTGCTTGAAAACTCGCGGCCGTCGCTGCCTTTGAGGTGCGATGCAAACGCGTCCAGCGACGGCGTGGCCAAGGGGCCGGGGCCCGCCGCGCGGCGCGGCAAATGGCCGCCCGCCCGCGCGATGGCCGCATCGAAGTAGGCCTGTTCGGCGCTGCCCGGCGCAGGCTTGATGTAGGGAATCTGTTCCAGTTGGTCGTCAGGCACGGCAATCGAAAAGCGATCGCGAAACGCGCGTACGGCCGGGTCGGCCATTTTCTTTTGCTGGTGGTTGGTATTGGCGGCCTCGCCCGCCGCGCCCATGCCGTAGCCCTTGACCGTCTTGGCCAGAATGACCGTAGGCTGGCCGCGATGCGCCACAGCCGAGGCATAGGCCGCGTAAACCTTGGCCGGATCGTGGCCGCCGCGGTTCAACGCGCCGATCTCGTCGTCGGACAGATGCGCCACCCGTTCGCGCAGCACCGGGTCGGCGCCAAAGAAATGCTGGCGCACATAAGCGCCGCCGCGTGCCTTGAACACTTGGTATTCGCCGTCCACGCACTGCATCATCCGGCGGCGCAAGCGGCCGTCGTGGTCTTGGGCAAGCAACGCATCCCAGCCCGCGCCCCAGATCACCTTGATGACGTTCCAGCCCGCCCCGCGGTACACGCTTTCCAGTTCCTGGATGATCTTGGCGTTGCCGCGCACCGGCCCATCCAGCCGTTGCAGATTGCAGTTGACGACGAAGATCAGATTGTCGAGCTTCTCGCGGCCAGCCATGGCCACCGCCGCCAGCGTTTCAGGCTGATCCTGTTCACCGTCACCCAGAAAGCCCCATACCTTTCGGCCCTGTGCAGGGATCAGTTCGCGGTCTTCCAGATAGCGCATGTAGCGCGCCTGATACGCCGCCATCAACGGCCCCAGCCCCATCGACACCGTCGGAAACTGCCAGAACGACGGCATGGTGCGCGGATGCGGATACGAGGCCAGCCCGCCCCCGCCGATCTCGCGCCGGAAGCGGTCAAGCTCGGCTTCCGAGATGCGGCCTTCCAGGTAGGCGCGGGCATAGATGCCGGGCGCCGAATGGCCCTGGATGTAGAGCATGTCGCCCAGAAATTCCGGCGTCGCGGCGCGGAAAAAATGGCGGTAGCCGGTTTCGTACAGCGTGGTGGCCGATGCGTAGGTGGCGATGTGCCCGCCCACGCCCGAGGTCTTGCCGGCCCGCAGCACCATGGCCATGGCGTTCCAGCGCAGGTAGGCGTCCAGGCGCAGCTCGATGCCCACGTCACCCGGGAACGCGCCCTGCGCGGCCGGGGCAATGGAGTTCACGTAGGGCGTGACGCCGGGCGCGGCATAGCGCCCGTTGGCGGCGCGGTCCTGATTGATCAGTTGATCCAGCAGATAGTGCGTGCGCGGCAGGCCTTCATGCGCCAGCACAGCCTGCATGGCTTCCAGCCATTCCTGGGTTTCCTGCGGGTCAGCGTCAATCGGGTCAGCGGCTATCGGGTCAGCGGCTATCGGGTCGAGCGGGGTATCCATGGGCGTCCTCCTTCGGGTGCGTGGGCGGCGCCGGGATCAGGTCCAACGGCGCTCGCATTTCACATCGTGAATTGCAATTGCATCATGTGCAATTGCAATCGTAAAAAGGATCTTGAACAATTGCAAGTGCAACTACTTCAGGACAAATCTGCGCGCACGGCCGAACGCCAGCCTCTTACAATCGCCGCTGCACCTCTGAATCAAAAGGAACGGATCGCATGGCCACGGGCAAGCCTGACGCGTGGAGCCTCTTTCTGACCGCGCATGCGCTGGTCGTCGAGGAAATTGAAAAGCGGCTGTCGGCCGCCGACCTGCCGCCGCTGGCCTGGTACGACGCGCTGTGGGCGCTGGAACGCGCGCCCGATGGCACGGCGCGCATGTTCGAAATGGCCGAACGCATGGTGATCGCGCGCTACAACCTGACGCGTCTGATGGACCGCATTGAAGCGGCTGGCCTGGTCGAACGCTTTCGTTCCGACGAAGACCGGCGCGCAACCTACGCGCGGCTGACGCCCAAGGGCCGCGCTCTGCGGCGCGAAATGTGGAAGGTTTACGGCCCCGCCATCGACGAGCTGTTCCTGTCGCAATTGCCCGAAGCGCAACAAGCCGCCATGGCCGAGAGCTTTCGCCACATCGCCCGCCACGTGCGGGCCAAAACCGCACCACCCACAATGTGAACCAGGAATTCTCGCAATGACCTCCCACGCCCGCCCGCTGCATATCGGCATCGTCGCCTGCTCCGCCGAAGGCGCGGCGCTGTGTTATCGCACGCTGTGCGCGGAGGGCGCCGCGCGCATGGGGCCGCACGCGCATCCGGAAATTTCACTGCACACGCATTCACTGGCCGACTACGTGGTCTGCCTGGATCAAGGCGACCTGCCCGGCGTGGGCGCGCTGATGCTGTCGTCTGCCGGCAAGCTGGCGCGTGCCGGCGCCGATTTCCTGATTTGCCCCGACAACACCATCCATCAGGCGCTGGGCCATGTGCAGCCGACGTCGCCGCTGCCCTGGCTGCACATCGCCGAAGCGGTGGCCGCCGACGCCGTGGCGCGCGGGTTTCGGCGCATCGGCATTCTGGGCACGCGCTGGCTGGTGGATAGCGAGGTCTACCCGGAAAAACTGGGCGCGGTGGGGCTGGAGGCTGTGCGGCCTTCGGAAGACGACCGCATCGCGATGGGCCGCATCATCATGGACGAGCTGGTCTATGGCGAGTTCAAGCCGGAGTCGGTGGCGCGGCTGCAAACCATCATCGAACACTTGCGCGATGCCGGTTGCGATGCGGTGGTGTTGGGCTGCACGGAACTGCCGCTGGTGTTGAACGACACGAATTCGGTGCTGCCCACGCTGGACTCCACCCGGCTGCTGGCGCGCGCGGCGCTCACGGCGGCCATCAACTCGGCTTTGCCCGGCGCTCACTCCTTCGCTGACTGCGGCTAAATCTGGTCCAGGCCGTATTGGCGCAGCCGGCTCAGGTCCATCACCTTGATCTGGTTGTACGCCAGCGCCAGGATGCCCAGGTCAGCCAGCAGCTGCAACGCCTGGTTGACCCGCTGGCGCGACAGGCCGGTCAGATAGCCGAGCTCTTCCTGCGAAATCGCCAGCGTCAAGTCCGTGGACGGATACAGCTGCGGGTTGAACAACTGCGCAAGCGATTGCGCCACGCGCGCATCCGCATCCAGCAGCCGATGGTTCTGGATGGACGCAATGAACTCGCCCATGCGGTCATTCAATTGGCCGATGACAAAGTGCGAAAACGGCAGGCTGGCCGCCAGCAACGCGTGAAAGGTGGCGGCCGGCACCGACATCACCAGCGACGGCTGAATCGCCACCACGTCGTACTTGCGCAGCTCGCGCTTGATGACGCTGCCTTCGCCAAACCAGCCGCCCGGCGGCACGCCGGAAAATGTGCAGCTGCGTCCCGATTCGTTGTAGATCGCCAGCTTCAGCAAGCCCGTGTGCACGCCCAGCCAGTAATCAGACGGCGCATTGCGCCGCGCGATCCATGCGCCACTTCCCACGTGTTCGGCACGCGCCGTCGCCAGCACCAGATCCTGGTGGCGGGCGTCCAGCGCGCCGAACCAGGCACAGGCCCGAAACAGGCGGTCAAGCTCCGTGGCGGAAACAGGGTTTAAAACATCGGACATGGGTGGAAACCGTGTAAAACTGGAAGATTGCGGGCTCAGACGGCGGTCTGTCATGCAGACGACAGACAGTATTTTCCGGCCGGCCCTACGCTCACGCAAGCGACGGGGATCAACCTTTTCCCCGAAATAAATAAGGGGCGCCTTGTGCGTTCCATTCGGAGACAACGCATGAGCAGCATGTTCGACCATGGCCTGGCGCGCCGCGACGCCAACTACGAAGCCTTGACGCCCGTGGATTTCATCGCGCGCGCCGCCGAGGTCTACGGCAACCGCCTGGCCGTGGTGCATGGCAACGTGCGCCGCACCTGGGGCCAGACCTATGAACGCGCCCAGCGGCTGGCTAACGCGCTGGCGCAGGCCGGCATTAAGCGCGGCGATACCGTCGCTGTCATGCTGCCCAACATTCCCGCCATGGTCGAGGCCCACTTCGGCGTGCCGATGCTGGGCGCTGTGCTCAACACCTTGAACACCCGGCTCGATACGCCCAGCGTGCTGTTCATGCTGGGCCACGGCGAAGCCCGCGCGCTGATCGTTGACACCGAATACGGCGACGTCGCGCAGCGCGCCCGCGCCGAATTCCCGCATCTGAAGATCGTGTCCGTGCACGACCTGGCGTCCGCGCCCGCCACCCTGCCTGGCGCGACCGACTACGAAGCCTTCCTGGCCGACGCGCCCGCCACGTTCGACTGGAAACCGCCCGCTGATGAATGGGACGCCATCGCGCTGAATTACACGTCAGGCACCACAGGCGACCCGAAGGGCGTGGTCTACCACTACCGCGGCGCCTACCTGAACGCCATCAGCAACATCCTGGAATGGGACATGCCCAAGCACGCGGTCTATCTGTGGACGCTGCCCATGTTCCATTGCAATGGCTGGTGCTTCCCCTGGACGGTGGCCGCGCGCGCGGGCGTGAACGTGTGCCTGCGCAAGTTTGATCCCCAGACCGTGTTCGACCTGATCCGTGCCGAAGGCGTCACGCATTACTGCGGCGCGCCTATCGTGCAAAGCGCGCTGGCGAATGCGCCCGCCGAGATGCGCGCCGGCATCACGCATACCGTGCGCACGATGGTCGCGGGCGCCGCGCCCGCGCCGGCCGTCATCGCAAAGATGCGCGACATCGGCTTCGAGCTGACGCACGTTTATGGCTTGACGGAAGTCTATGGCCCGGCCGCCGTCTGCGCCCGCCAGGAAGCGTGGGACGCGCTGGACGACGAACGCCGCGCAATGCTGACCGCGCGCCAGGGCGTGCGCTATCACTTGCAGGCGGGCGTGTCGGTGCGCAACCCCGAGACCATGGAAGAAGTGCCCGCCGACGAACAGACCGTTGGCGAAGTCATGTTCCGCGGCAACATCTGCATGAAGGGCTATCTGAAGAATGACCGCGCCACCGACGATGCGTTTGCGGGCGGCTGGTTCCACACAGGTGACCTGGGCGTGATGACGGCGGACGGGTACGTGCGCATCAAAGACCGCAGCAAGGACATCATTATTTCGGGCGGTGAAAACATCTCGAGCATCGAGGTCGAAGACGCGTTGTACCGCCACCCTTCGGTTGCCGCCGTGGCGGTGGTGGCCATGCCCGACCCGAAGTGGGGCGAAACGCCGTGCGCCTTCGTGGAACTGAAGCCCGGGTTCACGGCTACCGCAGAAGAAATCATCGCGCACTGCAAGCTGCTGCTGCCGGGCTTCAAGGTCCCGCGCGCGGTGCGCTTTGGTGAACTGCCCAAGACATCCACCGGCAAGATCCAGAAGTTTGAACTGCGCGCCGCGGTCGGCGCGACCCAGGCCATTGATGTGGCCAATCCTGGCGCGAAGTCTGATGCGAAGTCCGACGCCAAGCCCAACGCCAATCCCGACGCCACCGCGGTGGCCAATCCCAAGAAAGCCGTCTGAACGCCGGCGCCAACAACCCTAATCAGGAGCTCCGAGGCCATGACGTACCAAGCCCCCGTGAAAGACATGTTGTTCGTGTTGAACCATCTGGCCGGCCTGCAGCAAGTTGCCGCGCTGCCCGGTTACGAGGAGGCCACGCCCGACACCGCCCAAGCTGTGCTGGAAGAGTCCGCCCACTTCGCCGCCGATGTGCTGGCGCCGCTGAACCACGCCGCCGACCGCGAACCCAGCGCCTGGCGCGACGGCAAGGTCACCACCTCGCCCGGCTTCAAGCAGGCTTTCCGCCAATACACCGAAGCCGGCTGGCAGGGCATGTCGCATCCCGTTGAGTACGGCGGCCAGGGCCTGCCCGGCCTGATCGGCTCGCCTTGCTCTGAAATGCTGAACGCCGCCAATCTGTCGTTCGCGCTGTGCCCGCTGCTGACCAACGGCGCCATCGAAGCCCTGCTGACGGCCGGCTCGCCCGAACTGAAATCGCGCTTCATCGGCCCCATGATTTCGGGCCAGTGGACGGGCACCATGAACCTGACCGAGCCGCAGGCCGGTTCCGACCTGGCCATGATCCGCACGCGCGCACAGCCCGTGGGCGATGGCACGTACCGGCTGTCCGGCACCAAGATCTTCATCACCTATGGCGACCACGATCTGACCGAGAACATCCTGCACCTGGTGCTGGCCCGGCTGCCCGACGCGCCCGAAGGCGTGAAGGGCATTTCGCTGTTCCTGGTGCCCAAGTTCCTGGTGAACGAAGACGGCTCGCTGGGCGCCCGCAACGACGTCGAGTGCGTGTCGATTGAGCACAAGCTGGGCATCAAGGCCAGCCCCACCGCCACGCTGCAATTCGGCGATGCGGGCGGCGCGCTGGGCTATCTGGTCGGCCAGGAAAACCGCGGGCTGGACGCCATGTTCATCATGATGAACGCCGCGCGCTACGCGGTGGGCGTGCAGGGCATCGCCATCGCTGACCGCGCGTACCAGCATGCGCTGGCCTACGCCGCCGAACGCGTGCAGAGCCGCCCGGTTGATGGCTCATCGCGCGAGGCCGTGCCCATCATTCAGCACCCCGACGTGCGCCGCATGCTGGGCACGATGCGCGCCCTGACCGAAGCGGGCCGCGCGCTGGCCTATGTGACCGCCGGCCATGCCGATCTGGCGCACGCCAGCCCCGACGCCACCGAACGCAAACACCAGTTGGCCATCCAGGAATTTCTGGTGCCCATCGTGAAAGGCTGGTGCACCGAAATGTCGATCGACGTCGCCAGCCTGGGCGTGCAGGTGCACGGCGGCATGGGCTTCATCGAGGAAACCGGCGCCGCGCAGTACTACCGCGACGCCCGCATCCTGACCATCTATGAAGGCACCACCGCCATCCAGGCGAATGACCTGGTCGGCCGCAAGACCTTGCGCGATGGCGGCGCGGTGGCGCAAGCCTTGCTCGCCGGCATCCAGCAAACGGAAAAGGAGCTGGAATCGCGCAGCGAACCGGCCGCTGCTCTGGTGCTGAAGCCGCTGCGCCAGGCACGGATGGCGTTGGCGAATGTGGTGGACTTCGTGCTGGCCAACGCGGCCGGCGCGCCCAACGCCGTCTTCGGTTCGGCCGTGCCGTATCTGCTGCTGGCGGGCACGACGCTGGCCGGTTGGCAGATGGCGCGCGCGTTGCTCGCGAGCCTGGACCATCGCCAGGAAGACCCGGCGTTCCACGACGCCAAGATCGCCACCGTGCAGTGCTACGCCTTGCACAAGCTGACGCAGGCGCCGGGCTTGGCGGCGGTGGTGCTGGGTTCGAAGGATTACGAGGTCCAGCCTTAAGCCAGCAAGCGACCGGCTCGGCACGGGGTTCGCGCCCGGAAGGATAACGAGCGTGGCAGCTGGGCACTTGGCTTGCCCCTCGTGCGACAACGAGCGCAATAGCCAGCGTGACAGCGTGTGCTACCCAAAGAGACCGCCTTCAGGGCGGTCTCTTTGCATGCGCGGGCGGTCAGAATCCGCTCTGGCCCCGTCATTAAGCATATAACCAGAAAGAATAAAGAACGAGAATAAACATATTTAAAATCATTAAACGGACACCGGAAAACCCTTTGCCCGTAGGCAAAGCGCCAGCCGTATCAAGGCGCGATTCACAGGATTTCCCATGTTCCGCAAGCTCTTGATTGCCACCCTGCTTTCCGCTGCCGCCACTGCCCCCGCCCTGTCCGCCCCGCCCGTCCTGGAAATCGGCTATCTGCCGATCTTGCCCGACGCGCAATTGTTCGTCGGACTGGAAGAAGGCACGCTGCAAGCCAAGGGCGCCCCCGCGCCCAAGCTGGTGCAATTCCAGAGCGGCCCGGCGCTGACGCAAGCGCTGATCGCCGGCCAGCTGGACGCCGCCTACGTGGGCATTGGGCCGGCGCTGGTGGCGCGCGCAAAGGGCGCGCCGATCAAGGTCGTGGCGTCGAACATCGTTGAACAGGTCAACGTGGTGGCGCTGGGCCCGTTGGCGCCCTACTTCGCGTCGGGCGACCCGGCCACCGCCTTCGCCCGCTTCGCCAAGGATCACGGCCGCAAGCCCGTCATCGCCAGCTATCCCAAGGGCGCCGTGCCGGAAGCCGCGTTGCAATATTGGCTGCGCAATCAAATCAAGGCTGACCCGGCCAGCGTCGAACTCATTTATCAAGGCGAAGCCCAGATCCAGCAATCGCTGCTGACGGGCGCCATTGATGGCGCGGCCATCCTGGAACCCACCGTCACCACCGTGCTGACCCGCGCCCCGGAATCACGCGTGGTGGCGCGGGGGTCCGAGCTGTTTCCCAAGCAGCCGGGCGCTGTGCTGCTGGTGCGTGAAAAGCTCATCGCCGACCATCCCGACACCGTGCAGCAACTGGTGAACGCGCATCTGGCGGCCACGGCGCTGTTGAAGAACGACCCGGCCAAGGCCGCGGGCTACGTACAGAAATACGTGGGCGGCGGCCGCCTGGACCGCGCGCTGGTCGAGAAAGCCATCCGCAGCTCGCACGACCAGTTCGAGGCCAACCCGCACGCCATCGTCAATGCGACGGCCGAGCTGCAAACGTTCCAGGCCACGCTTGGCACGGTGGAAGCGCCGCCCGTGGATGTGAAGCAATTGTTCGACACCCGCTACTACGACAAGGCCGCCAAGCCATGAGCCAGGGCGCGCACGTGACCGCCGCGCCGGGGTCATCATCCCTGCGGACAGCCCCGCAGTCATCGCCCCGCAACGGCCCGCCGCCCTGGCTGGCCGCCGCGCGCCGGGCGGCCTATGGCATTGCGGGGCTGATCATTTTCATAGGCATCTGGAAAGCCGCGCTGATCTGGGAATGGGCGCCGCGCGGCACCCTGCCCGATCCGTTCGCGCTGCCCGGCACCTTGGCGCAGGAATGGCAATCGGGCCGTTTGCTGCCCGCCATCGGGTCCAGCCTGGTGCACTATTTCTGGGGGCTGGCGCTGGGCACTGCGCTGGGCTTCGGAGTGGGGCTGGCCGCCGCGACGCTGCCGCGCTTTGATCTGATGCAGGCGTATCTGGCCCGCATCCTGCGCCCGATTCCGCCGCTGGCCTGGGTGGTATTCGCCATTGCCTGGTTCAAGGTCAGCCACGCGGGCGCGGCCTTCGTCATCGCCATCGGCGTGTTCTGGGTGAACTACTTCGCCACCTACAGCGCCGTGCGCAATGTAGACCCGCGCTATTACGAACTGGCCCGCGCGTTTGGCCACGGCGGCTATCTGGCGCGCGCGTTTTCCGTGACGCTGCCCGCCATCGCGCCCGGCGCCTTGTCGGGCGTGCGCACCGGCATTGGCCAGGCCTGGATGACCTTGATCGCGGCCGAACTGCTGGGCGTGCCGGGCATGGGCCAAGAGATGAACGCTGCGGCTGGCGTCGGCGCTTACGACGCCGTCGTCGTCTACATGCTGATCATTTCGCTGGTCTACACAATCTGCGACCTGGCGTTCTCCGCCGTCGAAAGCAAGGTGCTGCAATGGCGTCCGTAATTGAGTTTTCGAAGCTGTCTTATCAGCATCCGGGCGCGGCCGCGCCGGTCATCCAGGGCTTGTCGTTGCAGATAGAAGCGGGCAGCTTTGTTGCGGTGGTGGGCGGCTCGGGTGTGGGCAAGTCCACCTTGCTGCGCGCCGCCGCCGGGCTGACCGAGCCGACGTCCGGCGACGTCCGGTTCCAGGCGCAGCCGCGCCCGGGCCGCCGCACGCGCGCCGTGGTGTTTCAAGACAGCCGCCTGATGCCGTGGCGCACGGTGGGCGGCAATGTGGGCTATGGGCTGGAAGGCCTGGGGCTGGACCGCGAAGAAAAGTCGCAACGCATCGCCTCCGCGCTGCAACTGACCGACATGGCCGACTACGGCCGGCGCTGGCCGCATCAGCTGTCGGGCGGCCAGGCGCAGCGGGTGGGCATTGCGCGCGCGCTGGCGGTCAAGCCCGACCTGCTGCTGATGGACGAACCCTTCAGCGCGGTTGACGCCATCACGCGCCGCAACCTGCAACAAGAGCTGATCCGCGTCTGGCAGGCTTCTGGCGCGGCGGTGCTGTTCGTGACGCACGACATCGAAGAAGCGGTGTTCCTGGCCGACAAGGTCGTGGTGCTGGGCGGGCACCCCGCCAATATCGTGGGCAGTTACGATATCGGCCTGCCGCGCCCCCGCGACCGTGGCGCGGCGGCCTTCGCCGCACAGGTGGCGGCCATCGCCCACACGCTGGAACACCACTGACATGATTCAACTGCTGATACACGCCCCGACTCCCGCCTCGCTGGACCGCGCCCGCCGCAACGCCGCGAACCTGAAGAAGGCCGACCCGCAAGCCCGGGTGGAGATCGTGGCCAACGCCGGCGCCGTGGCCGCCGCGCTGGCCGAACCGCATCCCACGGACGAACATCTGGTGCTGTGCCAGAACACGCTGACCGCGACAGGCGCCACCGCGCCGGTCCATGTGCGAACGGCGCCTGCCGCGGTGCTGCATATCGCGCAGCGTCAGGCGGAAGGCTGGGCGTACATGCGGGCTTGACGTACATGCGGGCTTGAAATCACGGGCTTGATTCAGCACCGCAGCGGCTGCGATACCTTGCGCGGCAAGGTCACCACCCAGAACAGCAACGCCGCCGCGCTGATGCCGGCGCCCAGCGCACACACCCCCAGCCAACCCGCGCGCGCATACACCGCCGTGGAGGCAATGCCGCCCAGCCCGCTGCCCACGGCGTAGAACATCATGTAGGCCCCGACCAGGCGGCTGTGCGCCTGCGCGCTGATGCTGAAGATCATCGTCTGATTGGTCACGTGCAGCGCTTGCAGCGCCACGTCCAGAATCAGCACGCCCAGCGCCAGCGCCCACAGGCTGTGGTCCAGCAACGCAATGGGCGCCCACGCCAGGCATAACAGCAGCAAGCCCGCGCCCGTGGTGCGCTGCGCGAACCCACTGTCAGCCCAACGCCCGGCCCGCGCCGCCATCAACACGCCCAACACGCCGACCAGCCCAAACGCGCCAATCGCCGTGTGCGACAAGCCATGCGGCGGCGCGCTCAACGGCAACACCAGCGCCGTCCAGAATGCGCTGATGGCCGCAAACATCAGCAAGGCGATCATGCCGCGCACGCGCAGCACCGGCTCGGTGGCCAGCAACGTGTACAGCGAACGCAGCAGCGCCCAGTACGACAGGTTCGCCGTGGGCAAGCGGCGTTGCGGCAAGCGGCGCATCAGCACCATCGCCAACACGGCGGCCACTATCGCTGACACGACATACACCGCACGCCATCCCGCGGCATCCGCCACCACGCCCGCCACCGTGCGCGCCAGCAGCAAACCAATCACCACCCCGCCCTGCGCCGCGCCCACGACACTCCCGCGCTCCCCCGGCGCGGCCAACGCGGCAGACAGCGCCAGCAAGCCCTGCGTCATCGCCGTTCCCAGCAATCCCAGCGCCACCATGCCGGTCAGCAGCCAGGGCGTGTTGGACGACAGCGCCACCGCCATCAACGCCAGCACCAGCAAGCCCAATTGCCCGATCATCAAACGGCGCCGGTCCAGCAAATCACCCAGCGGCACGACGAACAGCAAGGCCAGCGCGCAGCCCAATTGCGTGGCGGTGACAACGACGCCCACCGCGGCGTCGTCCAGCGCGAACTCGCGCCCGATCGCATCCAGCAAGGGTTGCGCGTAATAGACGTTGGCCACGCTCAACGCGCAAGCCACGGCCAGCAGCAACACCGTCGACGTGGGCAGGCGAACCTCGGGTTCCCCCCTTGCAGGGTCAGATTCGGGCAGCATCAGGTTTCCTCTTGTGGTTTTATTACGAAACCAGAATGCTAGATCTTAAGGTTTTATAATGCAACCGTTAAGTCCGATGCGCAGTCCCCCGTCTTCTACTTGCTTAAGGGTTCGACATGGTCAAACGCACCAGCCTTGAAGGCGCCGCCTGTCCGGTGGCGCGTTCCTTAGACGCGATCGGCGACTGGTGGTCGCTGTTGATCGTGCGCGATGCGTTTGATGGATTGCGGCGCTTTGGCGAATTCCAGAAAAGCCTGGGCGTGGCCAAGAACATCCTGAGCGACCGGCTGCGCACCCTGGTCGCCCACGGCATCCTTGCCGTGGCTCCCGCGTCGGACGGGAGCGCCTATCAGGAATACGTGCTCACGGACAAAGGCCGCGCGCTCTTCCCCGTCATCGTGGGCTTGCGCCAATGGGGCGAAGACCATTACTACGGCCCGTCCGAAGCCCATTCCACCCTGATCGACCGCAAGCGCGGCCAGCCGGTACGCCGCCTGGAAATCCGCGCGCAAGACGGACGCTTGCTGGAGCCGGACGACACGCTGGTGCAGAAGACAGCGCAGCCGGCGTAGGTGGCGTAGGTGGCGTAGGTGGCTTAGGCCGCTGGCGGCCACGCCCCCGTCCCCAGCGACGTCGGCGAATACGCGTCGAATTTCCACCGCAGCGCCAACGCGCCGGGCCGCCGGATCACGCGGCGCACGTCCACACGCCAGAGCCGTTCCGCGCCGGCGAAGGTGTCGATCTCGGGGCTGTCCAGCACCACTTCCGCCTGGCCTGACACCTGCAAGACATCACCGCGTTCAAAGTCGATGAAGACGAGTCCCGCGCGCGGGTTCGCCACGATGTTGCCCAGCGTGTTGAAGAACCGGTTGCCTGAAAAATCGGGAATGGTCAGCACGTTGCCGTCTACGCGCACGAAGCCCGGCTTGCCGCCCCGGTGCGACACATCGACCGAGCGGCCGCCATTCGCGTCATCAACATAGGTCGCCACGAAGAACGTGTCGGACGCCTGGATCAGCGCGCGGGCGGCGTCGTCCAGCTGCGATTTTTCTTGCGGCGGGGCGGCGAATCGCAATGCGGGCGAGCGCGAGAAATAAAACTCGCGCGACTGGATGTACTGCGGGCAATTGCCGAAGGACTGCGCCACCGCCACGTCGAAACGCTTGCCGTCCCAGGCTGCAATCCGGCCATTCATGCGATTGCGCCGGCGGGTATGCAGTTCTATGCCCAGCAGGCCAACCGACTTGCCATCGGCCAGGCCCGCGCGCAGCGGGTCGTCGGCATCCGGCACGGCCGCCACGCGCAGCAGGTGGGGGTCCGGCGACATCGCAAACCCCGGCTGGCCTTCCAGCACGCCCGCCCAGGGGTCGCCCTGCTCGTCCACCGTTCCCATCACTAGAAAAGGCAGTTGCGCGAAGAACATGCGGTGCTGGTCCGGCATGTAGTCGCGCAGCAGCTTGGGGCCGATCTGCGCCATGCGTTCGGCCATGCCGACGTGCGCATGCAGCGCGCGTTCGCCGGCATGCCAGGGCGAGGCTTCGGGTAGGGAATCAGCGGGGATCATGATGCGCTCCTTGCCGGCGCGGGGGCCGGGGTACATGCCATTCAAGCCGCTTGCAAGCCGGCCGCCGTGCGCGCCATCGGCACGAAGCGCGGCAGGGACTCGATGCGGGCAAGCCACTGCTGGATGTTCGGATACCCCGTCAGCGCCACATTGCCTTCGGGCGCATGCGACACATAGGTGTAGCAGGCCACATCCGCGATGGTCGGGGTGTCGCCCGCCAGGAAGTCGCGGCGGCTGAGTTCGCTGTCCATCACCGCCAGCAAGGCATGTGCGCGCGCCAGCGTGGCGTCGATATCGAATGCCGCGCCAAACACGGTCACGAGGCGGGCCGTAGCGGGGCCGTTGGCCAAGGGGCCGGCCGCTACTGACAACCAGCGCTGCACCGCCGCCGCACCCACGGCGTCTTCGGGCAACCACGCAGCACCCCCGTAGCGCTTGGCCAGATAGACCAGGATGGCATTGGAATCCGCCACTACGGTGCCGTTGTCGTCAATCACCGGCACCTGGCCGAAGGCGTTCAGCGCCAGGAATTCGGGACGCTTCTGTTCGGCCTGGCGCAAATTGACGTCAACGCAACGATGCGGCACGTCAAGCAAAGACAACATCAGCGCGACGCGGTGCGCGTGGCCAGACAAGGGGAAGCTGTAGAAGGTCAACGGAGCGGCAGACATGGCGTAGTTTCCAAATGGATAAGCGATGTCTGCATCTTGAGCCGATGCGCGCCTGCCGTGAACCGCCAGCGGCGGCAAGACACTATTACAGAAACTGAAAGAACGCCGGACGCGCGGCGCCTATACCGGCAGCGCCGCCAGATCCCGGCGCAAGGCCTCAACGCAGAATTCCACAAAGCTGCGCACCTTGGCCGAGCTGCGCCGGCCCTCGGGATACACCACATGCACCGGCATCGGCGGCGCTTCGAATTCGCGCAGCACCACCTGCAAGGCGCCGCTTTGCAAGTGGCGGGCCACTTGATACGACACCACCTGCGTCAGCCCCCACCCTTCGCACGCGGCCAGCACAGCGGCCTGAAACGACGTGACCGTCAGCTGCGACTCCATGCTCAGACGGTGCAGTTCGCCGTCTTGCATGAAGCGCCATTGCGCGCTGCGCCCTTCCATGGCGGCGGTGATCGTGCAGCGCCGTTGCAACGTTTCCAGATCTTCCGGCACCCCGTGTTCGCGCAGGAAGGCAGGCGAGGCGCACACCACGCGGCGCACCTGCCCCACCGGCACCGCCGTCAATGACGAATCCGGCAAGGGGCCGATGCGCACGGCCACGTCCACGCCCTCGTCCATCAAATTCACCACGCGGTCCACCAGCAAGGTGCGCACCGACACTTCGCGATGCGCGCGCAAGTAGCCCAGCACCGCCGGCATCACGTGAAGCTCGCCGAAGAGCGCGGGCGCGGTGATGTGCAGCGCGCCACGCGGGGCGGCCATCACGCCGGCGGCGGCGTCGTCGGCTTGCTCGACCTCGTCCAGAATGCGGCGGCAGTCGGCGGCATAGCGCTGGCCCGCTTCGGTCAGACGCAAGCTGCGCGTGGTGCGCACCAGCAACAACGCGCCCAGCCGCCGTTCAAGCGCCGCCACGCTGCGCGTCACCGTCGGCGCCGACATGGCCAGACGCCGGGCGGCGGCGGCGAAGCTTTGCGCGTCGGCCACGGCCAGGAACACGGTCATTTCATGGAATTGATTCATGGTGGGGTCTCGGTCTTGCGCGGCCTACAGGCGGGCGGCGCTGTCCTGGATGCACTGGCGAACGATATCGCCTAACGCGGCCGCAACGGAATCGGGCTGCGCCTGGCTGCGATACAGCGATAGCGCTATAGATGGCAGCGCCGGCAAATCGTGCTCGCCCGGGGCCAAGGCGCGCACCGATGCGGGCAACCCAAGCGGGGTGCGCACCGTTACCCCCAGGCCCGCCGCCACCGCCGCCCACAACCCCGCCAGACTGGGGCTGGTGTAGACCGCGCGCCACGGTTGATTGGCGCGGTCCAGCGCGCCCGTCGCGCAGTTGCGGAACAGGCAAGGCGCCTCGAAGGCCACCAGCGGCACCTCGCCTGCGTCGTCCCGCAGCGACGCGGACGCGGGTTGTGCGGGGCCGATCCAGCACATCGGCAAGTCCAGCAAATGCTGCGCATGCGGCACCCGCGCGTCGTGATCCCACGCCAGCGCCAGATCCAACTGGCCTAGCGCAATGCGTTCCAGCAAGTCGGTGTTGCGCGCGACCCGCGCTTCGATCCTGACTTTTGGATGCGCCCGCGCAAATTGCCCCAACACCTGGGGCAACAGCATTTCGCCGAAGTCTTCCTGCAAGCCCAGGCGCACGATGCCTTGCAGCTCGACCCCGCGCACGGCGCGCGCCGCCTGATCGTTCAAGTCCAGCAACCGGCGCGCATACGCCAGCATCGTTTCACCGGCGTCGGTCAGCGCCAGGCCACGGCCTTCTTTGCGCAGCAGCGGCACGCCGGCCTGTTCTTCCAGCTTCTTCATCTGGGCGCTGACCGCTGACGTAGACCGGCCCAGCCGATCCGCCGCCCGCCCGAAGCTGCCCAGGTCCACGCCTGCGACGAAGCTGCGCAACACGTCCAGGTCGAAAGTGATCTGCCGCATGGTTGTCCTCAATGAATAGTCCTGATTTTCAAAACTATTGAATCAATATTTCCTGATTTTCAGAACGATAACAGAGGCGCAGACTGGCCAGGTCTTTTTTTGATTTGTCTGCTGGAGCCTTGCATGCCTGTCACCCTTGACGCCGCCGAACGCCCCGCCCACCGCTGGAAAGTGCTGGCCGTGGGCGTGGCCGCCAACGCCGCCTTTTCCGCCGCCGCCGCAGGCTTGCCGACCACCGCCGTGTACATGCGCGCCGGCTACCGGCTGGACAACGATCAACTGGGCTTGGCATTGGGCTTGATGGGGCTGGGCGTGGCGCTATTCGAACTGCCATGGGGATTGCTGACCGACCGCTGGGGCGACCGCCCGGTGCTGCTGACCGGCCTGGGCGCCACCGCTGCGGCGTTGGCCTGGATGAGTCTGTACGCCGCCCCGGCCGGCGCCGACGTGCCTGGCTTGTGGCTGCTGGCGCTGGGCCTGTTGCTGGTGGGCATGCTGGGCGGCAGCGTCAACGGCGCCAGTGGCCGCGCGGTGATGGCCTGGTTCGACGAAGGCGAACGCGGCCTGGCGATGAGCATCCGGCAAACCGCCGTGCCATTGGGCGGCGGCCTGGGCGCGTTGTTGCTGCCGTGGCTGGCGGCGCACGCCGGCTTCGCGGCGGTGTATGGCGTGCTGGCCGGGATGTGCGCCACGGCGGCGCTGCTTGCGGTCTGCTGGCTGCGCGAACCCGTCAGGCGGGGCAGCGTGGCGCCCTCTGACGGCAGCTCGCCCACCGCCACGTCAGCACGCGATGCAGGCCCCGCCCCTGCCTCGCCGTTACGCGATGCTCGCGTCTGGCGGGCGGCCGTCGCCATCGGAGTGATGTGCTGCCCGCAATTTGCCGTGCTGACCTTCGCCACCGTCTTCCTCCACGACTTCAGCCACGCCGGCATCGGCACATTGACGGCGGTGATGGTGGCCGTCCAACTGGGTGCAATGGTGGCGCGCATTGCCGCGGGCCGGTGGACCGACCGCCATGGCAACCGGCGCGCCTTTCTTCGCCGATGCGTGCAGTTGAGCTTTGTATTGTTTGCCGCGCTGGGCGCGTTGGCCTGGGCCATCAACGGCACGGCATCGGCGCCGTTGGCCGTAACGGCAGTGGCGTGCCTGCTGGCGGTGGCGGGCATCTGCGCGTCGGCCTGGCATGGGGTGGCGTACACGGAACTGGCAACGCTGGCGGGCGCCAAACGCGCAGGCACCGCCTTGGGGCTGGCCAACACCTGCGTCTACCTGGGTTTGTTCCTGACGCCGCTTGCCATTGCGCATGGCGTTGCGGCAAGTTCGTGGCCCTTGGTTTGGGCGGTGGCTGGCCTGTGCATGCTGGCCGCGTTGCCCTTGCTGCCCCGGCCAGCCGCGCCTGCGCGGCCGCGCGTTACGCCTGAAATTCCTGGTTCAGCCAGCCCAGAAACGCCTTGACCGGCGGATGGCGTTCGCGGCCCGGCGCGCACAGCGCCGTGTACGCCGAACCCGGCACGCGCACGTCTGGCCGCACGGCGGCCAAGGTGCCCGCGCCCACGCTGTCAGACACCATCACGGAACTGGCCAGCACCAGCCCCTGCCCGGCAATGGCCGCCTGCAACGCGTAGTGCTCTTCCGCATAGGCATGCACGGCCGACGGCTTGCGCCAGGCGGGCAAGCCGGCTACACCGCACCATGCCTGCCAGCCCTGTTCATACAGCTCGGAATCACGCCAGCGCACGGTCACCAAGGCGGGTGCGCGATTTGCGCTGCGCTTTGCCATCTGGGCAAGCAACGCGGGCGCGCCGTAGACGCCAAACCATTCCGGCAATACGCAGGCGGTGTGCAACGCCGGGTAGCTATGCGGGCTGTAACGCACCGCGACGTCCACGCTGGCGTCTTGCAGCAGATCCACCGGCTCGGCGCTGGCATTCAGATTCAGCTGGTACTGCGGAAAGGCCTGATAGAAGCGGCCAAGCCTGGGCACCAGCCACAAGGCTGCAAACGAATGCGTGGTGGATACCGTCAACGCCCCCGATGCCGGCGCGGGCCGTAGCGCGTCCAGCGTCTGCGCAATGTCCAGCAAGCCGCCATGCACGCTGACAAACAGGCGCGCGCCCTTGTCCGTCAGCCGCACGCCGCGCGGCACGCGGTCAAACAGCGCGCATCCCGCCTGGCGCTCCAACGCCTTGATCTGATGCGATACCGCCGTGGGCGTGACCGACAGCTCAGCCGCCGCCAGCTTGAAGCTGCGCAGCCGGGCGGCTGCTTCAAAAGCGCGCAAGGCGGTCACGGGCAATGAGGCGAACATGAGGCGGCTTATATAGATGAATTGAATTCATCTTAATCAAGGAATCGTCATTTGTCGCGGCGAGCCGGGTTTTCTACATTGGGGCATCGATATTGATCCATCGACACCCAGGCATCCACCAACTTCGCGGCATGCCTTATGAAACCGAGGACCCCGACATGAATTCACATCATCAATCAAAGCGCCTGCTCATCCTGGTGGGCAGCCCCCGGAAAGACGGCAACAGCGCCGCATTGGGCGCCGCTGCGCAACGCGGCGCCGAGGCGGCCGGCACGCCCGCCAGCCTGTTGTTCCTGGACGACTACATCCAGGGCTTCCTGCCCGACCTGCGCCACCGGCCCGTGCCCGCCGACCGCTACGACGAGCTATTCCTGGAACATTTTCTGCCCGCCGACGGCGTGTTGTTCTGCACGCCAATCTACTGGTACGGGATGTCGGCGCAGACCAAGGCGTTCTTTGACCGCTCGTTCAGCCACTACGCGGGCGCGGGGCCCGAGCCGGAACGGGTCAAGGCCCGCATGACGGGCAAGCGGCTGGGGCTGGCGGTGGCGTCCGAGGAAACCTACCCCGGCGCGGCGCTGGGCATCGTGCATCAGTTGCAGGAATTTTCGCGCTACACGCATTCGGATTTTGTTGGCTACGTGCATGGCGCGGGCAACCACCGGGGTGAAATTGCGGCCGACCCGCGCCAGCCGCTGCTGGCGGCCGAGCAATTGGGCGCGTCGTTCTTTGAACGGAAGTATTCAGACTACCGCGTTGAAACGCCCCGCCCTCACAACGTCTGGGAAGCGGCCGCGCCCGCGCGCAGCAACACGCCGGGCGTGCTGCCGTAAACCTGCTTGAAGACGCGGGTCAGATGGGCTTGATCCGCGAAACCCACCGCGTGCGCCGCCTGCGCCAGCGGCAAGCCATCGCGTAGCAACACGCGGGCGCGCGCCACCCGCCAATTGCGCAGCCATGCCTGTGGCGGCAGGCCATAGCGGCGCGCGAACTGTTTGACGAGCGTGGTGCGATGGCGGCGCTGCGCGCGCGCCAAGGCTTCCAAGTCTGGCGCGCAAGCGGGATCGGCGGCCATGCGCGCGCGCAGCAGCTCGCAAACGTCTGGGGCATCCGTGGAAGCGGTGTCGGCGCAATGGGCATGGGCCGCCAACAAGCTGAACAAGGCAGCGGATAGCTGTTTGCCCCGCTCCGCCCCGGCCATGGCATCCGGCGCCAACGCCGCCAGCCACTGCGTGCACAAAGCGGGCGCGCTGATAACCGGCCCGGGCAGTTGCGCATCGCCTTCGAACAAGGCGCGCGCATGGTCGTTGAACCAGGCCGCGTCGATATACGCCATGCGATACGCCAGCGGCGCGGCCGACGTGCCGCCGGTGTGGACCTGGCCAGGCGCAATCACCACCAGATCGCCCTCGCCGGCCACATGGGCTTGCCCATGCACGGTGAAGGAGCAGCGCCCTTGTTCGATGGCGCCGATGGACCAGGCGTCGTGAAAATGGGGCGCGTAGCGATACGCGCGCAGATCGGCGATCAGTACGTCGCCGGGCAGGCCCGCGCCGCAATGCCAGATATGTTGGGAAACCGCCATGAAACCGCCATCTTGGGGCTAGCCGAAGTAGTGCCCGTCGGAGGTCAGCGACCGGGCCAGCAGCCACGCGTTACGAGGATTTTCTCCCACCCGGCGGATGGCGTAGGGCCACCAATCGGCGCCGAAAGGAAGATAGACCCTGACGTTATAGCCCAAGCCGCGCAGGGCCAGTTGCCAGTCGGGGCGCACGCCGTAAAGCATCTCGAATTCGAACGCGTCCGGCGGCCATCCGCGCTCGCGCGCCAGCGTCATGATGGCGCCCGCCAAGCGGTCGTCATGCGTGCCGAAGACGGGGTAGAAGCCGGACTCGCGGGCCTCGTGCGACAACATGATGCCGGCCGCATCCAGATAGGCCTGATCGATGCGCGCGCGGCCCGCGTGGTCAAGCGCGCGCTCGGGGAATGCCCCTTTGACCAGACGCAGCGACGTGCGTTGCCGGATCGCCCAGGCCAGGTCTTCCGGCGTGCGGCGGCGGCGCGCCTGCAAGGTCAGCCCGGCGGGTAGCCCGGCTTGCAGCAAGTCGCGATGCAGCGCGCAGGTGCGGTCGCGGATGCCCGAGTCTTCCATGTCCAGCACAACCCAATTGCGGGCGGCGCCGCCGATGCGGGGAGCGGCCGAGTCAGCTGTCGCATCAGCCGCTGCACTAGCCGCCGCCCCAATACGCCGGGCGTTTTCCGTGCCCAGTGCGTCGCTTGCCATGAAGCCGATGGCGGTGGGGTCGATGGAGACATGCACATCCAGGCCCGCCGCGCCCAATGCGTGGCACGCTCCGATGGCTTGCGACACGTTGTGCTCGATCGCGACCGGCTCGGCCACGTACTCACCCAGATAGAAGAGTGATGCGCGGATGCCGTGCGCGTCGCGCAACCGCAAGGCGGTCTGGACGGCCGCATCGACGTCCGCGCCGCCAACAAAGCGGCGCGCCAGTGACGTCCGGGCCGCCATCGCCCGCATCGTGCGGCCCATCAGGGGGCTGCGCGCCAGCGCGATGGTGGTTCTTTGAAAAATGCTCATGGGTGCTCCCGCTAGAGAGCACCACTATGGCGGGCTGGCGGGCGTCCGTATTGAACGCCCGTGAATGGGTCGCCCGGCTAATCGGGTCGCCAGGCGAAGCGGGACGCCCGTGCAGCGGGACGCCCGTGCAGCGGGACGCACGTGAAGGGGGACGCCCCGTGGTTCAGCCGCGGCTATCGAACCGCCTCCGCCTACACCTTGCCACTGGCCAGCGTCGTGGCCGGCGGGCGGCCGAACAGCGGGCGTTGCACCGTCTGCGCCAACAGCACGCCCGCCAAGGTCACCGCGCCGCCCAGCAAGTGATAGCCGTGCAGTTGCTCGCGCAGCATCAGGAAGGCCGCCAGCGCCGTGAACAGCGGCAGCAGGTTGATGAAGATGCTGCAACGGTTGGGGCCAAGCCGGTGCACGCCTTCAATCCACAGGTACGACAGCAGCACCGACGAGAAAATGCCCGCGTAGAGAATGAGCGGAATCGTGTTCACATCCAGCGCGGCCTGCGCCGCCGGCACGCGCAGATACAGCGGCAGCATGTAGAGCAGCGCAAAAATCGATTGCACGAACGTGGACTGCCAGGCCGGGACCGGCACCTTCCAATGACGCAGCAGCACGCCGTACAGCGCATAAGACAAGGCGGCCAGCAGCATCAGGCCGTCGCCCACGTGGATGCCGTGCTGAAACACGCTAAGCATGTCGCCCTGCCCCACCAGGTACAGCAGCCCCAGAAACGACATCACACCGCCCGCAGCCATCCCCAGCGTCAGCGGATCGCGCAGGATCACGACGCTGAGCAGCATGCTCAGCAACGGAATCAGCGCCGTCAGGATGGCCATGTTGGTGGCGGTGGTGGTTTCGGCCGCGCGATACGACAGCGCCTGAAACACCGCCGACGACAGTGCGCCGTACAGCGCCAGCTTGGGCCAGTGGCGAAGAATGACCTTGCGGTTGCGCCAGGCCGGGCGGGCCGTGAACAGGCCCATCAGAAACAGCGCCAGCACCAGGCGGTAGAAGGTGATGGCGGTGGGCGAGATGGCGCTGGCGGCCATCTTCGACACGATGACATTGCCCGCCCAGAACAGAATGGCGAACAAGGGGAACAGATAGGACATGATGCGTACGCTCGCAGGAAGGGGATCGGACCCGCCCGCGTTCAACGTGCGCAAGCGCGTTGGCGCGGGGGACGATCGCTATCCTATTGAGCGGCGTTCAGCCCGTCTCCCGATGAAATGGCACGGACTATCGCAAAATGGACATTGCTCTGCGGGATATTGCGCCGCTGACCGGGCCTGCCGGACAAAGGCCTGCCGTCCAACGCGTGGATTCATCAGGGCCTGAAAGGCGCCGGGTCCAAGGGCAGCTCCACGCCAGCCATCTGGGCCGTCAACAACGCCGCGCTGCCGCAAGCCAAGGTGAAGCCCAGCGCGCCCTGGCCGACGTTCAGCCACAGGTTGTCTGCTGCGCCGCTGCGCCCGATCAGGGGCTTGCCGGTGGGCGTGGCCGGGCGCAGACCCGCCCAGGGAATGGCCTGGCGCAGGTCCAGCGAGGGGAACGCTTCCAGCACCTGTTCTTTCAGCAAGGCCACGCGCGCAGGGTCGATGTCGGCGTTGGCGCTGCCGATATCCACCATGGCCGCGATGCGCAGCACGCCGCCCACGCGCGCATAGACGATGCGGCGTTCGTAGTCCGTCACGCTGATGCGCGGCGCGACGGTCTCGTCATCAGCCAGCGGCACGCTCAGGCTGTAGCCCTTCAGCGGATACAGCGGCACGTCCTGGCCCAACGGCTTGAGCAAATTACGCGTGCCGATGCCGGTAGCCAGCACGACGGCGTCCGCGCCGATATCGCCGTTGCGCGTGTTCACGGCCACAATGCGCCGGCCTTCGCGCTGCAAGCCCGACACCGGGTTCGACATGGCGCATTCCACATTGCCCATGGCTTGCAGGCGGTCGAACAAGGCTTCGGTGAACTGGCGGCAGTCGCCCGCTTCTTCGCTGGGCGTGTAGATGGCGCCCGCCAGCTTGCTGCCCATGGCGGCCAGCGCTGGCTCCATGGCCAGCGTTTGTGCGGCGTCCAGCACCTGTTGTTCGGCGCCATGCCCCGCCTGATACGCCACCAGCGCGCGCGCCTTGTCGAGCAAGGCCGGGCTGCGATACGCGATCAGCTTGCCGTTTTTAAGATGGCCAAACGCCAGGTCTTCCTGCGCCAGCAGCGTATGCATGACGTCGCGGCTGAGATAGGACAGCCCCAACAGTTGCGCGGTGGACGCCTTGGCCACCGATGCGCGGCACGCCAGCGCAAATTGCAGGCACCAGCGCCATTGATGCAGATCCATCCGGGGCCGGAACCGCAGCGGGGAATCGCGGCGCAACAGCCAGCCCGGCACGCTGGGCAGCACGCCGGGGCCGGCCAGCGGCGCCACATAGCTATAGCTGAGCTGGCCGCCGTTGGCGTAGCTGGACACCTCGGCCGGACGCGCCTGGCTGTCCACCAGCACCACGTCGTGCCCCTGGCGCGCCAGGAAATAGGCGGACGTCACGCCGACGACGCCCGCACCGATCACGCAAACGCGCATACCTATATCCAAGAAAACGGGAAGTTGCCGCTATTCTGAAACGCGCGCCGCCCGCCCGGCAAATGCCAAACGCCGCAGCATCCATAACAAAACATCATGCCCCGGCTCAGGCGGCGCGGTGCAGCTTGATGATGGCGGCGGCGGTCGGGTCGCGCACCAGATCGGCCAGCGTGTAGCCGTTAAGGGCGTCGTAGAAGGCGGCGAGGGTCTGCGCCAGCACGCCGGCCAGACGGCAGGCGCCGTCCAGCGCACAGGGCGGTTCGCGGCAATCGATCAGCGGGCCTTGCTGTTCCAGTTCGCGAATCAGGTCGCCCACGCGGTAATCGCAGGGCGGGCGCGCCAGGCTCATGCCCCCGCCCTTGCCGCGCGACGTGCTGACCCACCCCCGCTGCGACATGAAATGCACGACTTTGACCAGGTGATTGCGCGACACTGCGAACCGTTCCGCAATTTCGGGAATGGTCACGGCGGCGGGCCGGTCGCGGCATTGCGTCAGGTACATCAGGACGCGCAGGCCGAAGTCAGTGAATCGGGTCAGTTGCATGGCAGGAGTGGCAGGGGCGGCGGGGTTGCGTTCAGCCCAGGCAGATCAGGCGGGTAAGGCAGGTCAGCCGGGTCGGGCGGACTCAGCCGGATCAGCCGGATCAGCCCGCCAGGATACACCGCTCAGGCCGGCGCGCCTCCGGTGCCAAAGGCCTCGGCGTGAATGCGATCGGCGGCAACACCCAGTTCCAGCAAGGCCGCGCGCTGCGCCTGCATGAAGGGCGCCGGGCCGCACAGGTAATAGTCGGCGCCGGGCACGATGGCGTTGTCGCGGATGGCGTGCAAGTCCACGCGGCCCGCGTGATCGTAGTCGCGTCCGGGCTGGTCGTCGTGGGCGATTTCCTCGTAGAACACGGCCTTTTGCACGTTGCCGCGTTCGGCGGCGATGCGGTTCACGTGGTCTTTCATGGCATGCACCGAGCGGTTGCGACAGCCGTGCACAAAGCGGATCTGGCGCGCGTCGTTGGTTTTGACCAGATGGTTCAGCATCGACACCATCGGCGTCAGCCCCACCCCGCCGCTCAGCAGCACCACCGGCGCATCGCCGTCTTGCTTCAGATGGAAATCCCCTTGCGGCGGCGCCACGTCCAGCACGCCGCCCTCTTCCAGACGGTCATGCAGGGCATTGGACACGCGCCCGGCCGGCGTCTGCACGCCAGCGGCTTCGCGCTTGACCGAGATGCGCAGGCGGTCCTGGCCCGGCGCATCCGACAAGCTGTATTGGCGCGGCTGCATCAAGCCCAGTTCCGGCACGTAGACGCGCACGGACACATACTGGCCGGGCTGATAAGCCGGCACTGCGCCGCCATCGGCCGGCGCCAGATAGAACGACGTGATCTCGGCGCTTTCGGACTGCTTGCCCACCACTCGGAATGCGCGCCACCCCGTCCAGCCGCCCGCCTTGCCGGCCGACTCGGCGTACAGCCGCGCCTCTTCGGCGATCAGCAGATCGGCCAACTGCCCATACGCGGCGGCCCAGGCGTCCACCAGTTCGTCGGTCGCGCCCTCGCCCAGCACTTCGCGGATGGACGCCAGCAAATGCTTGCCCACGATGGCGTAGTGCTCGGGCCGGATGCCCAGGCTGACGTGCTTGTGCACGATCCGCGTCACCACCGGCATCAGCACTGAGGGATCGTCGATATGTTCCGCATAGGCCGTGACCGCGCCCGCCAGCGCGTGCTGCTGCTGGCCGCCGGCCTGATGGCCCTGATTGAAGATGTGCTTGAGCTCGGGGTTGTGCTCGAACATGCGCGCGTAAAAATGGCGGGTCAACGCCACGCCATGGGTCTTGAGAACGGGGGCCGTGGCTTTGACCAGCGCGCGGATTTGGGGGCTCAACATCTGCTGCTCCTTGGATTGCGATCGTGCTCGCTCTTAAACATATATTCATAATACATCTTTAACAGCCAATGGCAAAACGCCCGCCGCGCAGGCTCAAATCCCTACTTTCAGGAAGACCAGATGCCCAGTTGTGTCAGCGCGGGCAAGCCGCAATCGGCCACCGGACGCCACGACGGAAACGTCGCGTCACCATCTGGCGCCAACCACACCGCCGACGCCATCCATTCCGTTCCCACCCGCCAGGTGCACGCGCGCCAGGCGCCTGCCGGCGCGCGCAGCCGGCACCGGCCTTGCGCGTCCGTTTCCAGGCCCACCGTGGCCATGTCCGCCGGAAAGTCCAGCCCGGCGGCCTTGATGAACGCTTCTTTCAATGTCCACAGCAAATAGAACCGTTCCGCTTGCGCCTTGCCCGGCAGCGCGGACAGCGCCGCCGCCTCTTGCGCGGAACACACCCAGGCCGCCAATTGGAGAAAGTTGCGCGGGCGCAGGCGTTCCAGATCCACGCCCAGCGCCCAGCCCGCAGGCGCGCGCCCACACAGCGCGTGGCCATGGCTGTGGCTCAGCGACATCACGCCAGAAAGAGGGTGGGTTTGCCTGACGGCGTGTAGCAACACGCGGCTGACCTGCCAGTCTGCTATGGCCCGGGGCGTGACGCGAGGCGCCCGCCGGGCGTCATCAGGTGACAGATCCTTCACTTGATAGTGAGCGGCGGCGCGTTGGTCCGCCCAATACATGAATAGTTCCTGAACTTCCACGGAATTAAGTAACTAATTATTGGTCAAAAAAACCACGCCCACAGGCAGTAACTGAATACAACGTAACCATCAAAAACAAAATCCAGGCGCGCGGCCATAGTAGAATCGCGCGCTATGTTGACGTTCTCAATCGCGCAATGGCAAGGTTGGGCGCAAGGAATCGACTCCCCCGCTGACTGGTTACAGTGGGCCGAACATCCTTACTGCCCCCTTGGTGAACAACGCGCGCCCCGCCTCGACTTTCTGCCGCCCATGCAGCGCCGCCGGCTCAGCCCGCTGGCCCGCGCGGTGTTCGAGTGCGCCTGGCCGTTAGCCGCAGAACGCCCCGCCATGCCGCTGGTGTTCGCCTCGCGCCATGGGGAAACCACACGCAATTTCGGTTTGCTGCAAGCGCTGGCGGCCGATGAGCCGCTGTCGCCCACGGCGTTCGGCTTGTCGGTGCACAACGCCATTGCCGCGCAGTGGTCGATCATACGCCGCGAAACCACCGAGTCCATCGCGCTTTCTGTGGAAGACGACGGGCTGGAGCACGCCTTCCTGGAAGCCGCCATGCTGTTCGGCGAGGGGCATGAAGACGTGCTCGTCGTGCTGGCCGAAGAACGCCCGCCCGCGCCCTACGCTCCCTGGATCGACGACGCGCCTTATACCTACGCCGCCGCGTTTCACCTGCGTCCGGGCACGGACTGGACGCTGACGGCATCCACTAATACAGCGGCTGACCCGTCGGCCAATGCATCGGCCGATGCATCGGCCAGCACATCGGTCAACGCATCGGCCAGCACATCGGCCAGCGCATCCGCCCTGCCCGCCCCGGCAGCGGCGCCCGCCTGGCCCAACCCCTTGAATCTGCTGCGCCACCTGACGCTTTGCACGCCCACATGGCGGCACGCGAACGACGTCCGCTGCTGGACCTGGACCCGTACTGCATGACTAGCACCACGCAACCCCGCCAGGATTTCTGGCTCTGGCGCCTGGTCGCCACCGGCATGGCGTTCACGATGTTCGGCCTGGGCGGCCTGCTGCTGCGCGTGCTGGTCTTCCCGCCGCAGCGGCTCTTTCCGGGCGACAAGCTGGACCGCCAGCGCCGCGCCCGCTGGGCGTTGAACGGCACGTTCCGTCTTTTCATCCGGTTCATGGTCCGCGTGGGCATCCTGACGGTGGAGTTCAAGGGCGCTGAACGCCTGGGCAAGCCGGGCCAGATGATTCTGGCGAACCACCCGTCGCTGCTTGATGTCGTGTTTCTGGTGGGCCACGTCAAGAACGCCAACTGCATCGTCAAGCACGGGCTGGCCACCAACCCCTTCACGCGCGGCCCCATCGCCAACGCCGGCTACATCACCAACGATGAAAGCTTCGACATGTTCGACCGCGCCGCCGACGTGCTGCGCAACGGCGAAACGCTGATCGTCTTTCCCGAAGGCACGCGCACGCCGCCGGATGCCTTGCCCCAATTTCACCGTGGCGCCTGCGCCATTGCGCTGCGCGGCGCGCGGGTCGTCACGCCCGTCGTCATCCAGATGAATCCGCGCAGCCTGACCAAAGGCGAGCCCTGGTACCGCATTCCGGCACGCCGGATGCGTTACGTGATTCAGGTTGGCGAAGATATTGATCCGGCCGTCTGGAGCAGCGCGCACCCGCTGCCGGCGGCGGGACGCAAGATGAATGCCTGGCTGCATGCCTATTTCGAAGCCGAACTGGCGCGCACCGCGCCGGCCGGTGCTCTCATGAACGAACACGCCACCCCTGACGGTGGCAGCGGAGTCTAAGCGGGATGAATGAATTGGAACTTGAGCTGAAAACGCTCGTCATCGAATCGCTGGGGCTGGAAGACATCACCCCCGACGATATCGCGTCCGACGCCCCGCTCTTTGGTGACGGCTTGGGCCTGGACTCGGTAGATGCCCTGGAACTGGGCCTGGCGCTGCAAAAGCGCTACAGCATCACCATCGATCCCGAAACGCGCAATATGCGCGAACACTTCACCAGCATCAATAGCCTTGCGGCCTTTGTCACCGCGCAACGGCGCGATTAACGCATACGGAGTCCACGATGCATACCCGCGAGGACATCTTCAACACGTTGCGCGATGCGCTGGTCGAACTGTTTGAAATCGAACCGGAACGCGTCACGCCCGAGGCCAATCTTTATACGGACCTTGAGATCGACAGCATCGACGCCATCGACCTGATCGACCACGTACGCCGCCAGACCGGCCGCAAGCTGGACGCCAACGACTTCCGCACGGTGCGCACCGTTGAGGACGTCGTCCAGGCCATGTGGCAAAAGCAGGCGCCCGACGCATGAGGCGCGGGGCTGCGGCCGCGTTGGCCGTTGCCGGCGTGGCGTATCCCTTTGTGGTTTACGCAACGCTGGGGCGCGTCAGCCCGGCGTGGCTGGCGCTGCCGCTCGCCCTGTTGTGGCTCGCGCGCGGGCTCACGGCGCGCAGCGCCCAGCCCGGCGGACGCTTGCTGCCCGCCGTGGCGGTTGCCTTTTGCCTGATCCTTGCCGTCTCGAATTCACAGGCGTGGCTGCGCTGGTACCCGGTGCTGGTCAACGCCATGATGCTTGCCGTCTTCGGCATCAGCCTGCGCGTTGGCCGCCCGGTCATCGAACAATTGGCGCGTCTGCGCCACCCCGATCTGCCGCCCGAAGGCGTGCGCTATACCCGCAACGTCACGCGCGCGTGGTGCGTGTTCTTTGCGGTGAACGGCGGCATTGCGGCGGGCTTGGCGGCATGGGCGCCGTGGAGCTGGTGGGTCGCCTATAACGGCGCGGCCAGCTACGGCCTGATGGGCCTGCTGATCGCGGGCGAATGGCTGCTGCGCCCCGCAGCCGCGCGGGCGGTTTGATCATGCGCTGGACACCGCTTCCCCACCTGTTGCTGCCGGCGTCGGACGCGGATAACGCCGGGGACGCTGCTGCTGCTGCTGCTGCTGCTGCATCCCCTGCTGCTGCCGCTGCCGCTGCCGCCCCTGCTGCCGCTGCCGCCCCTGCTGCCGCCGCAGCCCCTGCTGCCGCCGCAGCCCCTGCTGCCGCCGCAGCCCCTGCCGCCGCTGCCGCCCCGGTCGCTGATCACCCGCTGTTGACGCGCGCGGCGTTCGCGCACGCCAGCCTGCTCGCCGCCGGCGCGTTGCAGGCGCGCGGCCCCCGCCGTGTCGCCCTCTGGTTCGACGACGCCGCCGCACTGGCCATCGCCCTGTTCGCGTGCTGGCGCGCGGGCGTCGTCGCCGTGCTTCCTGGCGACGCGCAGGCGCAAACCTGCGCCGCGCTGGATGCGGACGTCGATGCCTGGCTAACCGATATCGACCTGCCCGTGCCCGCCACCCGGCAATGGCGCCTGGACACTCTGCAAGACCACGCCGCATTGCCCCCCGCCGCGCTGGACCCGTCCGTGACGCTTGTGCTGTGCACATCCGGGTCCAGCGGCACGCCCAAGCCGTTGAGCAAACAGTGGCGGCAATTGGCAGCCGAGGTTCAGGCCTTGCAACAGCAATGGCCGGACTCCAGCGCGCCCGTGCTGGGCAGCGTGTCCGCCCAACACATGTACGGCCTGCCGTTTCGTGTGTTGTGGCCCCTGTGTTCGGGCCGCCAGATCGACCGCCGCCAACGGCTCTATCCCGAAGAGCTGCAACAGGCCAGCCTGCGTTACCCGTCCTTCACCTGGATCGCCAGCCCCGCGCTGCTGCGCCGGCTGGGGCAGCGTCTGGACTGGGCGCAACTGCGCGGCCGCTTGACCCGCATTCATTCATCAGGCGGCGCGCTGCCGCCCGAGGTGTCCGACGATATCGAACGCGGTCTGGGCCTGCGCCCCACCGAAATCTACGGCAGTTCCGAAACGGGCGCGGTGGCGTGGCGCACCGGTTCGGCCGACTGGCAGCCCTTGCCCGGCGCGGTGGTCAGCCTGAATGCGGACGGCGCCTTGCACGTGCAATCGCCTTGGGTGAACGCGGCCGATGAGCAGACGTCCGACGGCGCCCAGCTCACGTCCGGCGGCTTCCAATTGCTGGGCCGCCTGGACCGCATCGTGAAGATTGAGGAAAAGCGCATCTCGCTGCCCATGCTGGAGCAGGCGCTGATGCGCCATGCCTTCGTGGCCGACGCCCGGCTGGGCCAACCCGGCCAGCCAGCTCAACCCGACGGCCCCGGTCACACGAGGCAACCCGGACGCGCGGATCACCGCGGCAGCGCCCGTCTGACCGGCCTGATCGCTCTGTCCGCCGCGGGCCTGCATGCCTTGCGCAACCAGGGCCGCAAAACGGTGGTGGATGCCTTGCGCGCACATCTGGCCGCGGGCTTCGAATCACTCGCCATTCCGCGCACCTGGCGCTTCTTCCGGCACCTGCCCGCCAACGCGCAAGGCAAGCTGCCGCAGTCCGTGTTTGACATCGCCGCCGGCCCCCGTCCGGTGGAGCCGGTAGCCGTGGAACTGCCTGGCCAGCCCGACAACGAACGCCGCTACACGCTGGACATCCCCTACGACCTGGCGCACTTCAGCGGGCATTTTCCGTCGGTGCCTGTCGTGCCGGGCGTGGCGCAGATCAGTTGGGCGATGTCGCTGGCCCAGCGCGGCTTGTGCCCTGGCTTGCGCTTCGGCGGCATGGAGGCATTGAAGTTTCAACGCCTGCTGCGCCCCGGCGACATTGCCCAATTGGCCCTGCGTTGGGACGACGCCAAACAGAAGCTGTATTTCACGTGCACGGTGGACGATGCGCCTTGCTCGTCGGGCCGCATTCTTCAGGCGGATGGCCATGACGGCCTATAAGCTCTGCGCCGTCATCCCGGTCTACAACCACGGCGCCACGGTTGCCGCCGTCCACGCACAACTGGCCGCGCAAGGCTTGCCCTGCGTGCTGGTGGACGATGGCTCCGAACCCGGTTGCGCCGCGGCGCTGGACGCGCTGGGCGCCTTGCCGCATACGCATCTGGTCCGCCGCGCCGAAAACGGCGGCAAGGGCGCCGCCGTGCAAGATGGCCTGCGCGCCGCTGCCGCGCTGGGATACACCCACGCCTTGCAAGTGGACGCCGACGGCCAGCACGCGCTGCCGGATGCTGCGGCGTTCGCCCGCGCGTCCCAAGCGCAGCCGCAAGCCGTTATCTGCGGCGCGCCCGTCTACGGCGACGACGTGCCGCGCAGCCGTCTCTATGGCCGCTGGCTCACGCGCGTGTGGGTGTGGATCAACACCTTGTCGCTGGATATTCCCGACGCCATGTGCGGCTTTCGCGTGTACCCGCTGGCGGCAGTGCTGCCCGTCATCAACGGCACGCATGTGGGCCGCCGCATGGATTTCGACATCGCCATCCTGGTGCGCCTGCATTGGCGTGGCGTTCCCATGGCGTGGCTGCCCACGCGCGTGGTCTATCCCGAAGGCGGCGTCTCGCACTTCAAGGGCCTGCAAGACAACCTGCTGATCAGCCGGATGCATGCGCGGCTGTTCTTCGGCATGCTGGCCCGCTCGCCGGCCCTGCTATGGCGCCGTCTGACGCGAGGGCTCGCGCCTTGACCGCCGCCGATCCGCATTGGGCGGCTCAGCCCGAACGCGGCAGCCCGCTGTTGATGCGCCTGACCGCGTGGGCCGCCCGCAAGCTGGGCCGCCGCGTGGTTGCGCCCGTGGTGTGGGGGGTGGTGCTGTACTTCTACGCCTTCGGTGGCCGCGCCCGCCGCGCCATCGCGCAATACCAGCAGCGGCTGGCGCAATCGGGCGACCTGCCCGTGCCGCTGCCGCGCACCCTGCCCGTGTACCGCCAGTACCTGGCGTTTGCCGACGCCATGCTGGACAAGCTGGACGTCTGGCAAAGCAAGATCACGATGGCGGATCTGGACATTGCCGACCCTGACGGCCTGCACGCACAAATGGGCGCGGGCCGGGGCCAGATTCTGGTGGGCTCGCACCTGGGCAACATTGAAGTGTGCCGCGCCTTGGCCGAACGCTCGGGCGCGCTGCGCCTGAACGTGTTGGTCCACAACAAACACGCTGTGCATTTCAACCGCCTGCTGAGCGAAGCGGGCGGCGGGCTGCGCATGATTCAAGTCAGCGAGCTGGATGCGCCCGTGATGCTGGACCTGGCGCAGCGGCTGGACCGCGGCGAATGGCTCGCCATCGCCGGTGACCGAGTGCCGCTGCAAGGCGACCGCACCACGCCCGTCCAGTTTCTGGGGGCAAGCGCCCCGCTGCCGCAAGGCCCATGGCTGCTGGCCGGCCTGTTGCGCTGCCCCGTCAACGTGCTGTTCTGCACGCGGCACGGCGCGCGGTATCGCGTGGCCATGGAACGGCTATCTGACGGTATCGAGTGGACGCGCGCCACGCGGCAGGCACGCATCGCCTATTGGGCGCAGCGTTATGCCGACCGCCTGGCCGCGCACTGCCGGCTGGCGCCGCTGCAATGGTTCAACTTCTACCCTTTCTGGAAAGACGATGCGTAAACGAGGCCTGATCGGCGCCGAAGTCGAGATCCGCGTGCCCTTTTTCGATGTCGATTCCATCCACGTGGTTTGGCATGGCCACTACGTGAAGTATCTGGAACAGGCGCGCTGCGAATTGCTGGACCTGCTGGGCCACAACTACGACGCCATGCGCGCCAGCGGCTACGCCTGGCCGGTCATCGACCTGCACCTGCGCTACGCGCAACCCGCCCAATTCGGCCAGCGCCTGACCGTGCGCGCCGAACTGGTGGAATGGGAAAACCGCTTGAAGATCAACTACCTGATTCTGGATTCGGCCACCGGCACGCGTTTGACGCGCGCCACCACCGAACAAGTCGCGGTCAGCATTGAGACGCGTGAAATGCAGCTGGCCTCGCCTGCCGTATTTGTTGAGGCGGTGGAACGCAAGCTGCAAGCCCTAGAGGCCACGGCATGAAGATGTTGACGCTATTCGCCCAACGTGCCGTTGCGGCACACATGCCGCGCAGCATATTGCAACTGCGGTTCCAACGGCGAATCCACCCGCGATTCCTGCTGCCGCTCCTGCTGCGATCCCTGCTGCTCACGCTCGCCGCCCTGCCCTGGTCCGCCCACGCGTTCGACCTGAACGACTTGCAAACGCAGCTGCGCGCCACGCCCATCGTGCGCGGCCATTTCGTGCAGCAGAAATTTCTGCGTTCACTGCCGCAACCGCTGACGAGCCGTGGCGACTTCACGCTGGCTGCTGGCAAGGGGCTGTTGTGGCTGCTGCGCACGCCCATCGCCCAAGACCTGCGCATCAACGCCAATGGCATTTCGCGGCGCAACGAGGCCGGCGTGTGGCAGGCGCTTCCGCAACAGACCGGCTCGGGCCGTGAAAACCGGTTGTTCCTGTCGGTGCTGGCGGGCGATACCCGCGGGCTGCAAGAGAACTTTGACCTGGCGTTGACCGGCGAGGCCGATGCCTGGCAACTGCTCCTGACGCCGCGTTCGGCCTTGCTGCGCCAGATTTTCGACAACATTCAGATCAACGGCGGCAAGCTCGTCGACCGCATCGAACTGCGCGAAACCCAGGGCGACCGCAGCGTGCTGCAAATGACGGACGCCGCTGCCGCCGACGCGCTGACCCCCGAGGAGCAACGTGCGTTTGCCGATTGAACGCTGGCTTCCCCGGCTATTCAAGCTGGGCTTGCTGCTGGTGCTGTGTGTAGGCGCCTGGCAGTGCCGCCACGGCTGGCCGGTGTCGGCCAACCTGATGGAGCTGGTGCCGCACGCCGCCACCGCAGACGCCACGCGCCAATTGGCCGAAGCCCGCATCCAGGAGCCGCTGTCGCGCCAAGTGCTGGCGCTGGTTGCGGCCCGAGCGGACGCGGCGGACCCGGCCGCGCCCGCGAAGTTGCTCGCCGAACGCTGGACGCGCAGCGGCTTGTTCGCGTCGGTCAAGCTTGAACTGAACGTGGACCTGTCCGCCGTGCGCGCGCAATTGCTGGCCGGCCGTTTGGCCATGCTGCCTGCGGCCGACCGTGATCAGTTGCTGTCCGACCCCACCGCCTACGCCCAACGGCGCGCGCGCGAGCTGTCGGACCCGTTCTCGTCATCGGGGCTGGTGCCCGTGGACCAGGATTGGCTGGGCTTGACCCGCCGCGCCGAACAAGCGCTGCGCCCGGGCGGCGCGGTGCAGTACGACATGGGCACGGGCATGCTGCAAGCCGAGCACGGCGGCAAGCACTGGGTGTTGGTGCGCGCTGAAACGCGCGCCGACGCGTTCGACACCGATGCGCCGCAAGGCATGTCGGCACAAATCGAGCGAGACCGCGAAGCGCTGCGCGCGGATGGCGCGGAACTGCTCGTGGCGGGCGGCCCGCTGTACGCTGCGTCCGGCCGCCAGCAGGCGGTAGCGGAAAGTTCGTGGATCGGTTCCAGCGCCATGGCCGGCATCATCCTGGTCTTGCTGCTGGCCTTGCGCCGCGTGCGCGCGCTGCTGGCGTTTGTGCCGGTAGCGGTGGGCTTGCTGACGGGCGCGGTGGCTTGCGTGGCGGTGTTTGGGTCGATCCATGTACTGACGCTGGTGATTGGCGCCAGCCTCATCGGCGTGGCCGTGGACTTTCCCATGCATTGGCTCGGCAAAAGCTATGGCATGCCCGACTGGCGCGCGTGGCCGGCGTTGCGCCGCGTGTTGCCGGGCCTGACGATCAGCCTGGCCGCCAGCCTGGTCGGCTACATCGCGCTGGCCTTCACCCCCTTCCCCGCCTTGACGCAGACCGCCGTGTTTTCCGCCGCTGGCCTGCTGGGCGCTTACGCCTGCACGGTCTGCCAGCTGCCCGCCTGGATGGACGGATGGCGTCCGCGCCCCTGGCCGCCGCTGCTGCACGCCGCCAACGCCGCGCTGCGCGCACGCGAACGTCTGGCCAGCCGGCGCGCGCTGTTGGGCATCGGCGCGCTGATCATGGCTGCCGCCACGGTGGGCGGCATCAGCCGGCTGGTCATCCAGGATGATTTGCGCCAATGGCTGAGCCTGCCCGCGCCGCTCTTGCAACAGGCGCGCCAGATTGGCGAGATCACCGGCTTCACGCCGACGAGCCAGTTCTTCCTGGTTCGCGCCGCCAACGCCGACGAGCTGTTGCGCCGTCAAGCGCAAGTGGGCCGAAAGCTGGATGCGCTGGTCAGGAACGGCGACCTTGCCGCCTACAACGCGCTTAGCCAGCTGGTGTCGCCGGCAGCCGATCAACAAGCGCTAGGCGCACGCCTGGCAACCTTGGCCGCGCAGCCAGACGTGTGGAAGCCGCTGACAGACATCGGTATTCCGTTTGACGCCTTGCAGCAGACTTTGCAAGCCATGGCCACGCTGCCCGCAATCACCATCGACGACGCGTTGCAAGGGCCATTGGCCGAACGCTGGCGCGGTCAATGGCTGGGCGCGCACGACGGCGAAGCAGCAGGCATGGTCACGTTACTGGGCCTGCGCAACGCCGCCGCGCTAGAGGACATTGCAGAAGGCCTGCCGGGCGTCGTGCTGGTGGACCGCAGCGGCGACCTGAACCGCATGTTCGCCGCCACCCGCATTGAAGCCGCCGAGCTCAAGCTGCTGTCCTACGGCGTGGCCGCCGTGCTGCTGCTGTTGACCTTGGGGCGCGCGGCCACCTGGCGCATTCTGGCGGTGCCGCTGGCCGCCACCGCCTGCGCGCTGGCCGCGCTGGGATACCTGGGCCAACCGCTGACGTTGTTCAGCCTGTTCGGCCTGCTGCTGGTGTCCGCCATCGGCGTGGACTACGCCATCTTCATGTACGAACGCGTGGCGGGCGCGGCGGCCAGCCTTGTCGGCATCTTGCTGGGCGCCGTCACCACGCTGTTGTCGTTCGGCCTGCTGGCCATCAGCCAAACGCCCGCCATCGCCAATTTCGGGCTGGCGGTGGCGCTAGGCGTTGCGTTCTCGTTGCTGTGGGCCCCGTGGATACGCCCACCGCAATCCGCCTGACCTTTACCCCCACTCATCACACTGACATGGAAGCATCTCGCATGGAACATCGTGAAGTCGTCGTTATCGGAGCAGGCCCTGCCGGCGCAGTCGCGGCCGCCCTGCTCAAGCGGCAAGGGCACGATGTGCTGATGTTGGAACGCCAGCAGTTCCCGCGCTTTTCCATTGGTGAAAGCCTGCTGGCGCACTGCCTGGAATTCGTGGAAGAGGCCGGCATGATGCCCGCCGTTCAGGCCGCAGGCTTCCAGGTCAAGAACGGCGCCGCCTTCGCGCGCGGCGATGAATACACCTACTTCGATTTCCGCGACAAATTCAGCCCCGGCCCCGGCACCACCTTCCAGGTGCAGCGCGCCACGTTCGACAAGGTGCTGGCCGACGACGCCGCCCGCCAGGGCGTTGAAGTGCGCTATCTGCAAGAAGTCACGGCGGCGGATTTCAACGGCGACAGCCCCGTGCTGGACGTGCGCGACGCCGACGGCGTCACCCGCCAGATCAAGAGCCGCTTTGTGCTGGACGCCAGCGGCTACGGCCGGGTGCTGGCGCGCCTGCTGGACCTGGAACGCCCGTCGTCGATGCCGCCGCGCAAGGCCATCTTCACGCACATCGAAGACCGCATCGACGACGCCGGCTTTGACCGCGAAAAGATCCTGATCAGCGTGCACCCCGAAGAACCGGGCATCTGGTATTGGCTGATCCCGTTCTCGAACGGCCGCTGCTCGTTCGGCGTGGTGGGCGGGCAAGACCTTTTCGGCGGCCCCGACCAAGACCTGATGACCACCTTGCGCGCCATGGCCGACGCCGCCCCCAACCTGAAGCGCGTGCTGGCCAACGCGGTCTGGGACACGCCCGCCAACACCATCGGCGGCTATTCCGCCAGCGTCACGCGCTTGCATGGCCCGGGCTATGCGCTGCTGGGCAACGCCGCCGAATTCCTGGACCCGGTGTTTTCCTCCGGCGTCACCATTGCGCTGCGCTCGTCGAAACTGGCCACCGACGCCTTGCACCGCCAGCTGGGCGGTGAAATCGTGGATTGGCAAGCGGACTTTGCCGACCCCTTGATGGTGGGCGTGGAAACGTTCCGCGCTTACGTGCAAGGCTGGTACAGCGGCGAATTCCAGGACGTCGTGTTCTACAAGAACGCGCAGCCGGAAATCCGCCGCATGATCAGCTCGATTCTTGCCGGCTACGCCTGGGACGCGAGCAACCCCTTCGTCGCCAGCCCGCAGCGCCGTCTGCGCATGCTGAGCGAACTGTGCCGCAGCGCCGACGCGCAAGCGGAACCGGCCTGATTCCAACGATGCGCGCCATTCCGTCCTTCCTGCTCTCTTGCCGCACGCTGGCCGTGGCAATGACGTTCGCCCTGCTGGCCGGCTGCGCAGGCGCGCCGCCCATGCCTGCGCGCGATGCCGATTTTTCCGTTCCGCGCCAGTTGCATGTGGTGCAGGAAGCGCCGGGCCAACCGGCACTGGACTCGATGCTGGTCGTGCAGCGCGAAGGCGCGGCGCTGCGTTGGTCGCTGTTCGACCCCATGGGCGTGCCGCAGGCGCGCCAGATGCTGGAACACGGGCAATGGCGCAATGACGGCTTCCTGCGGCCCAATGCGCAGGCGCGCGACCTGTTCGCCGCGCTGATGTTCGCGTGGACGCCGCAAGAAAATCTGGATGCCGCCTACGGCGCGGGCAACTGGCGTGCGCAGACAGGCAGCGGCGGCGCGGCCGAACGCAGCCTGCTGGAGCGGGGCGCGGTGCGCTGGGAGGTCCGCTGGGCGCAAGCCAACAACGCGGACGTCGCCAATGCGAAAGCCACCAATGCGCAAGCCACCAATGCGCAAGCCACGAATTCGCAAACCACAACAACAAACGTCTCAAACGCCGACGTGTTTTCGATTACCACCGCTAGCGGCGTCACGTGGCGCATCTCGCCGCTCAAGGAGCAACCATGAACAGCTGGTTGGGCACCCCGGGTATCGTCTGCGCGCTAGGTGCGGGCGTCGATACGGTCGCGCAAGCCGCGTTCAACGGCGACACCTCTGGCATGCGCGCGCAAACCGGCTGGGTCGATGGCCGCAGCCTGACGCTGGGCGGCTACGCAGGCGCGTTGCCCGCCATCCCTGACGCCCTGCCCGCGCAGCATCACAGCCGCAACAACCAATTGCTGCTGGCGTGCGCAGACCAGATCGCGCCGCAACTGCAACGCGCCATCGCCCGCTACGGCGCGGACCGCGTGGCGGTGGTGCTGGGCACCAGCACGTCGGGCGTGAACGACAACGCGCCCGACTTCCGCCATCTGGCGGCGCACGGGACCTGGCCCGCCCGCTACGACTATCGGCGCCAGGCATTATCGTCACCCGCCTCGTTTCTGGCGGCGCACCTGGGCGTGACCGGCCCGGCCTACACGCTGTCCACCGCCTGCACGTCCAGCGCCCGCGCGCTGCTGTCGGCGCGCCGGCTGCTGGCCGCCGGCCTGTGCGACGCCGTCGTCTGCGGCGGCGCAGACACGCTGTGCCGCCTGACGATCAATGGGTTCGCCACGCTGGAAGCCGTGGACGACGCGCTCTGCCTGCCGTTCTCGGCCAACCGCCGCGGCATCAACATCGGTGAAGCCGGTGTTCTGTTCGTGATGGAGCGCGAGGCCGCCGACGCCGATGCCGTGGCGCTTCTGGGCGGCGGCGCCAGTTCCGACGCCTGGCACATGTCAGCGCCCGAGCCCACGGGTGCAGGCGCGCGGCAGGCCATGCTGGCGGCCCTGCAATCGGCGAATGTGACGCCCGCCAGCATCGGCTGGGTCAACCTGCACGGCACTGGCACCCCGCACAACGACGCCATGGAAAGCCACGCCATGCAGGCCGTGTTCCCCGACGGCGTGCCGTGCGCGTCGACCAAGGCGCTGACCGGCCACACGCTGGGCGCGGCCGGCGCCATGGAAGCCGCGCTGGCGTGGATGACGCTGTCGTCACGCAATGCCGACGGCCGCCTGATGCCCCACGTGTGGGACGGCCAAGGCGACCCGGCATTGCCAGCCCTGACGTTCAGCACCGGCCAGCAACACTACGCCGGCGGACGCGCGCGCATCGCCATGAGCAACTCGTTTGCCTTCGGCGGCAACAACGCCAGCCTGATCCTGGGAGCCCGCTCATGAACGCCTGCCCCTGGCCCGTGGCCAGCCTGTTGCCGCACGCCGGCAACATGATTTTGATTGACCACGTCGACGGCTATGACGATGACAGCCTGCGCGCCCGCGCCGTCGTCAGACCCGGCCCGTACTCGCTGCCCGACGGTTCGCTGCCGCCGTGGCTGGGCATGGAGCTCATGGCGCAAGCCGTGGGCGCGTGGGCCGGTTGCCAGGCGCGCCAGGCGGGTGACGCCGTGAAGCTGGGCTTTCTGCTTGGCACGCGCCGCTACGAATGCCATATCGACCGCCTGCCCGCAGGCGCGGCGCTATCCATCCACGTCCAACGCGGCCTGATCGACGCCAGCGGCATGAGCGTCTTCGAGTGCGAACTGCGCGACGAGACCCGCCTGCTGGCCCTGGCCCGGCTGAATGTCTATCAGCCCAAAGACCCCACCGCATTTATTCAGGAAGCCCCCCTTCAATGAGCGCTGCCCCCATCCTCGTAACCGGCTCAAGCCGCGGCATCGGCCGCGCCATCGCGCTGGCCCTGGCCGACGCAGGCCATGACCTGGTGCTGCACTGCCGCCAGCAACGCGAACAAGCCGAAGCCGTACAGGCCGAAGTCCAGGCGCGCGGCCGGCAAGCCCGCGTCCTGCAATTTGACGTGTCTGACCGCGCCCAATGCGCCGCCGTCCTGCAAGCAGACGTTGACGCGCACGGCGCGTATTACGGTGTTGTGCTGAATGCCGGCCTGACTCGCGACGGCGCGTTCCCCGCACTGACGGGCGACGACTGGGACCAGGTGCTGCGCACCAATCTCGACGGCTTCTACAACGTGCTCAGCCCGCTTGCCATGCCCATGATCCGGCGCCGTGCGGCAGGCCGGGTGGTCTGCATGGCGTCGGTGTCGGGCTTGGTGGGCAACCGTGGCCAGGTCAACTACAGCGCGTCCAAAGCCGGGCTGATCGGCGCGGCGAAAGCGCTGGCGGTTGAACTGGCCAAGCGCCAGATCACCGTGAATTGCGTGGCCCCCGGCCTGATCGACACCGACATGATTGACGAGCACGTGCCCGTGGAAGAGATCTTGAAAGCCGTGCCGGCCCAACGCATGGGGCGGCCCGAAGAGGTTGCCGCCACCGTGGTGTTCCTGATGTCGCCCGGTGCGGCCTACATCACGCGCCAGGTCATCGCTGTGAACGGAGGGCTGTGCTGATGAAACGCGTCGTCATCACCGGCATGGCCGGCATCAGCGCACTGGGTTCCGATTGGGCAAGCGTCCAGCAAGCCTTTGCATCGGGCCGCAGCGCCATCCGCTACATGCCCGATTGGTCGCGCTTTGCCGAACTGAATACCCGTTTGGCAGGCCCGATTGAAGATTTCAAGGTGCCCGCGCACTGGACCCGCAAGCAACTGCGCAGCATGGGCCGCGTGTCGCAGTTATCGGTGCGCGCCGCCGAACTGGCGCTGGCCGACGCCGCGCTCTTGGGCGACCCCAGCATTACCGATGGCCGCATGGGCGTGGCTTGCGGGTCATCAGTGGGCAGCACCGCCGAAATCCGCGCCTTCGGCAACATGCTGCTCAACGGCGTCACGGAAGACCTGAACGCCAATTCCTACGTGCGCATGATGCCGCACACCACCGCCGCCAACGTCGGCATCTTCTTCGAACTGAAAGGCCGCATCATCCCGACCTCCAGCGCCTGCACGTCGGGCAGCCAGGGCATCGGCTACGCCTACGAAGCCATCCGCTACGGCCGTCAGGAAATGATGCTGGCAGGCGGCTCGGAAGAGTTGTGCGCCAGCGAAGCGCTGGTGTTCGACGCGCTCTACGCCACCAGCCAGCAGAACGGCACGCCGGAACTGACGCCGCGCCCCTATGACCGTGACCGCGACGGCCTGGTCATTGGCGAAGGCGGCGGCATGCTGGTGCTGGAATCGCTGGACCACGCGCTGGCGCGCGGCGCGCGCATCCACGCAGAAATCGTGGGCTTTGGCAGCAACTCCGACGGCACGCACATCACCCGCCCCGAAGCCGCCACCATGCGCATCGCCATGGAAATGGCGCTGGCTGATGCCGCCTTGCCGCCCGAGGCGATCGGCTACGTGAATGGCCACGGCACCGCTACCGAACAAGGCGACATCGCCGAAACCCAAGCCACCCACAACCTGTTTGGCAGCCGCATGCCGATCAGCTCGCAGAAGAGCTATCTGGGCCACACGCTGGGCGCGTGCGGCGTGCTGGAGTCGTGGTTCAGCATCGAAATGATGAACCGCGACTGGTACGCGCCCACCTTGAACCTGCGCAATATCGACCCGCGTTGCGGCGAGCTCGATTACCTGCAGGGCGAGGGCCGCCACATGAATAACGAATACGTCATGAACAACAATTTCGCGTTTGGCGGGATAAATACGTCCCTTATTTTCCGCCGCTGGCCTTGAGCGCCGACAACGCGCGCGCGTATTTCAACCTTCACTTTTGGAACGAGAAGTCATGAAGATTTCCTACAAGCTGTTCGGCGCCCTCTCCTTGTCGTTTGCCTGCTCGGCCCAGGCGCTGGCTGCGGATCGCACCGTCTTCCTGCCGCTGCAACCCGCCATCGACGCCGCGCTGGCGGCAGGCAAGATCGACGGCAGCGTCAAGTTCTACCTGGCCGGCACGGGCCCCAAGGGCAAGGTGCTGGAATCGGGCGTGGTCACCAACCGCAAGACCAACGCCATCGCCAAGAAGGACGCCGTGGCCTGCGAATGGGTGGCGCAATCCGCCGTGATCGCCCTGCACGAAGCCGCCAAAAAGGCCAATGCCAATGCGGTGACCAATATCGTTAGCTACTATCGCAAGAACGTGTCCACCAGCAAGACGGATTACGAATGCCATGCGGGCGCCACGGTGGCGGGCGTGGCGCTGCGCGGCGACTTGGTCCAGGTGAAGTAAAGCCGATTCAGGCGACGCCCGATTCAGCACGCCCGGTTTACACTTGGCGATTGCCGCAACACCACATTAAAGGTTTCCCCATGAGCACTGCTACGCTCAAGACCCGCCTCTCGGACGCCGTCAAGGACGCCATGCGCGCCAAGGCCTCCGAGCGCCTGACCACGCTGCGTTTCCTGCTGGCTGCCGTCAAGCAGAAAGAAGTGGACGAACGCCGCGAACTGAACGACGCCGAAGTCACCGCCATCATCGAAAAGCAGGTCAAGCAACGCCGCGAGTCCATCGCCGCGTTCGAACAGGCCGGCCGCACCGAAACGGCGGAGCAGGAAAAGGCTGAATTGCTGGTGCTGCAGGAATTCCTGCCGCAGGCCGCAAGCCCTGAAGAAGTCGCCGCCGCCATCGACGCCGCGTTCGCCGAAGTGGCCGCGCAAGGCGTGACGGGCGCACCCGCCATGGGCAAGGTCATGGGCCTGCTCAAGCAAGCGCTGGCCGGCCGTGCCGACATGACCGCATTGTCGGCCCAAGTGAAGGCCCGTCTGGCCTGATCGCCTGCCGCGGGGGCTATGGCCGCGGCATCAGCCGCTGCTTTAGCCGCCGCGCTTTAGCCACCGCTTTTTAGCCCCCGCTTTTAGCCCCTAAAACGCGCCGCCGAACAGATCCGGCTGGCGCGACTGCTCGGCGGGGTCGGCAAAGTTGCTCATCCCCACGCCCGCCAGCCGGTACAGCGTTTCCGGCGGCAATTCCACGCGTTCGCACAGCAGCCTGGCCACCGCGGCCAGCTCGGCCGCCGACCCCGGCGGGTTCGGGCTGGTCTGGCTGCGCGTCAGGATGCGAAAGCGGTCGGTCTTCAGCTTGAGCACCACCGTGCGCCCCAGCGCCCCCTTCTTCAGCGCCTGGTCCCACACCTTGTCCGCCATGCGGTCAATGGCGTCGCCCAGCGCGTCCAGCCGGATGTCTTCTGAAAACGTCGTCTCGGCCGACACCTGCTGCAAGGGCTGATCCGTCTGCACCTCGCGCTCGTCGATGCCGCGCGCCAGCTCATACAGGCGCCTGCCGTAACGGCCGAAATAATGGGTCAGCTCTTCAACGCTGTGCGTGGCCAGGTCGCCCACCGTCTGAATGCCCAGTTGCTCCAGCCGCGCCTGCGTCACCTTGCCCACGCCCGGCACCTTGCGCACGGGCAAGGGCTGCAAGAATTCCAGCACCTTGGTTGGGCGCACCACAAACTGGCCGTCGGGCTTGTTCCAGTCGGATGCAATCTTCGCCAGAAATTTGTTGGGCGCGATGCCGGCCGAGGCCGTCAGCCCGGTCTCTTCGCGAATCTGCTGGCGAATGACCAGCGCCACTTCCGTGGCTGACGGCAGCCCGCATTTGTTGACGGTGACATCCAGGTAGGCCTCGTCCAGCGACAAGGGTTCGATCAGGTCGGTGTGGCGCGCGAAAATCTGCCGGATCTGGCGCGAGACCTCGCGGTAGCGGTTGAAATCCGGCGGCACGTAGATGGCTTGCGGACAGAGCCGTTCAGCGCGTATGGCCGACATGGCCGAGTGAACGCCAAAGCGCCGCGCCTCATAGGACGCGGCGCACACGACCGAACGCGGGCCAGTCCAGGCCACGACGACCGGCTTGCCCCGCAGTTCAGGATTGTCGCGCTGCTCTACAGACGCGTAAAACGCATCCATGTCCACATGCACGATCTTGCGCAAGAGTTCAGACATTCCGTTCAAGACAACGTGGCCGCCCGCAGCAGGCAATGGCGCCCACACCAAAAAAATATATTATGACCGGCTTATCCGCTTATCCCTTGCGTCCACGCCTACCCATGACAGCACCCGCCCAAACCGACTATTTCGGCCTGACGATTCCCTTCATGAGCTTCATCGGCCTGGTGCCTGAAAGCATTGCGCCGGCCTATGCCCGCACGACGCTGCCCTGGCGCCAGGACTTGACCAACAGCCGCGGCGACGTGCATGGCGGCACGCTGATGAGCGTGCTGGACTTCACGCTCAGCGCGGCGGCGCGTGGCTCGGCCGACGCCACCGAAGGCATGGCCACCATCGACATGAACACCACGTTCCTGTCTCCCGGCACGGGCAATCTGGTCATCGAAGCGCGCTGCCTGCGCCGTGGCGCGTCCATCGCGTTCTGTGAAGGCGATATCCGCCGCGCCGATGGCGAACTGGTCGCGCGCGCCACCGCCACCTTCAAGATCATCCGCCGCCGCCCGGGCGGCGATTAAGCCGCGCCAGAGGCGGCGTCCGGCCGGACGCCGCCGTCCGTTTATTTCGGCAGGTCGCGCGACGGTTTCACGGCCGGGCGCGGGTCCAGCGGCATGTAGGTGCTGCACGACGTGATGCTGTAGTAGATCGCGTCCTGCATCGCCTGCATCGCCGCGGCATCCCAGGTGCCCTTGCCCCACATCACGATGCGCACGTCGGTGCTTTTTGCGCCCGCCGCTTTCAGCTCGACGCGCGACATTTCATTGTCGGTGTACGGCGCCAGCACGCGCACCACACCCGACTGCGCGCCTTCGTTCAGATCAGAAATCACACGATAGGCGTTGTCGGTGCTGCGCAGGCAGTTGTTCGACTGCCGGATCACCGTGGCGTAGGCGTCCTTGAACGCGACCGGGGCCTTGAACTCGCTGTGAGGCCCCGCGCTGTCTTTCGAAATGCCCAGCGAGCAGCCCGCCAGGCCGAGGGCCAGCGCCGATGCCGCGACCAGATTCCTGTACATGTAATTCTCCAGATGAATTGCCGCGATTATCCCGCAAACCGTACGGCGGCATAAGTAGGGCCGGTTCGACACCGCCCGCGCGACTATGGCATTATCGACGAGCCGCTGGCGCCTGGCGCCCGTGGCTTTCGCGGGGCCGGCAAATGCCGGCCCGCGCCATATCCGCAACAATGCCGCAGCCGTGCCAACCGCAAGCTAAGGCATTGAAATCACGGAGGTCTTCCCTTGTTTGCATTCATGACGCGCACCATTTTGGCCGCCGGCATCGTCGGCACCACGCTGGGCGCCTGCGCCACGCAGCCGCCGCCCCGCGCCTACCCCCTGAAAGATTTCTTCCGCAATCCGGAGCGCGGCTTTTTCCGCCTGGCCGAAGACGGCAAGACGCTAGCCTTCATGCAGCCCACCAGCGTGGACGGCAACCCGGCCCGCATGAACATCTATGTGCAGCCGCTGGAAGGCAGCAAGCTGATCGGCGAACCGCGCCAGATCACCAGCGAAACCGCCCGCGACATCAGCAACTACTTCTGGAAGGGCGGCGACGTCGTGCTCTACCAGAAGGACTTCGGCGGCGATGAGAACTACCACGTGCTGGCCGTCAACGCCAAGACCGGCAAGGTCACCGACCTGACCCCCTACGAAGGCGCACGCGCCAGCATCGAAGACGATCTGGAAGATGATCCCGACCACGTCCTGATCAGCCACAACCAGCGCAACCCCGAAGTCTTCGACGTGTACCGCGTCAACGTCCATACGGGCGCCGCCGTGCTGGTGGCGCAGAACCCGGGCAATATCGTCGGCTGGCAAACGGACCACGCGGGCAAGGTGCGCGCCGCCGTCACCAGCGACGGCCTGAACACCACCCTGCTCTATCGCGACGACGAAGCGTCCGAATTCCGTCCGCTGATCACGACCGACTACCGCACCAGCGTCAGCCCGTCGTTCTTCACGTTCGACGACAAGAAGATGTACGCGCTGAGCAACCGCGGCCGCGACCGGCTCTCGCTGGTGGTCATCGACCCGGCCAAGCCCGACGCCGAAGAAGAAGTCTTCACGCCCGACACCGTTGATCTCGACGGCGCCGGCTATTCGCGCAAGCGCCGCGTGCTGACGCTGGCGGCCTACCAGACCGACAAGCCGCAATACAAATTCTTCGACGCGCAATCCGAAGCCCTGTTCAAGACGCTGTCTGACAAACTGAAGGGCTACGACATCGCGCTGCAAGGCTCCAACCGCGACGAGAACGTTTTCATCGTGGCCGCCTACAACGACCGCACGCCGGGCTCGCGCTACCTGTACGACGCCGCCTCCGACACGCTGACCAAGCTGGCCGACATCAACCCGGCCATTCCGGAAAGCGACATGTCGCAGGTACAGCCCATCAGCTATCAAAGCCGCGACGGCCTGACCATTCACGGCTACCTGACGCTGCCCAAAGGCCGCGATCCCAAGAACCTGCCTTGCATCGTGAACCCGCATGGCGGCCCGTGGGCGCGCGACGGCTGGGGCTACAACCCGGAAACGCAATTCCTGGCCAACCGCGGCTTCTGCGTGTTGCAGATGAACTTCCGCGGCTCAACCGGCTATGGCCGCGCGTTCTGGGAAGCCAGCTTCGGCCAATGGGGCCTGAAGATGCAGGACGACATCACCGACGGCGTCCAATGGCTGATCCAGCAAGGCATCGCCGACCCCAAACGCATCGGCATCTATGGCGCAAGCTACGGCGGCTACGCCACGCTGGCGGGTGTGACGTTCACGCCTGATCTGTACGCCGCCGCCGTGGACTATGTGGGCGTGTCGAATCTGTTCACGTTCATGAAGTCGATTCCGCCGTACTGGAAGCCCATGCTCGACAAGATGCAGGACATGGTGGGCCACCCGGAACGCGACAAGGACCGGCTGGCCGCGACCTCGCCCGCGCTGCATGCGGACAAGATCAAAACGCCGCTGTTCATTGCCCAAGGCGCGAAGGACCCCCGCGTCAACAAGGACGAAAGCGATCAGATGGTCAAGGCGCTGAAAGCGCGCGGCGTCGAAGTGGAATACATGGTCAAGGACAACGAAGGCCACGGCTTCCACAACGACGAGAACAAGTTCGAGTTCTACGAAGCCATGGAGAAGTTCCTGACGGAACACCTCAAACCGTAGTCCCCGCTGCTTGCTGAGCGGCGACGGGCGCATTTGCCGCCGCGCCGCTGGCCAGGCCGCCCATTTGCGGGCGGCCTGCGCCCAAACCGGTAAACGCCATCTCCACGCGATCGCGCCCTTCGTCCTTGGCGCGGTACAAGGCCACGTCGGCACGCGCCAAAATCACGTCGGCGCTATCACCCGGCTGGTAAGACGCCAACCCGCCGCTGGTGGTCATCGGCACTTCGACGCCTTGCAGGTACAACGGCGCATCGCGCAAGGCATCGCACACGCGCTGCGCGTGCACCAGCGCGCGCGCCGGGTCGCAATCCACCATCAGCAGCACAAATTCTTCGCCGCCCAGACGGCCCAAGCGGTCGGTTCCACGCACCGCGTTCTGCACCACTTTCGCGTAATGACGCAACGCCGTGTCGCCCGCGGCATGGCCGTAGCGGTCGTTGATGGATTTGAAATGGTCGATGTCCAACACCAGCACCGCCAGCTGGCAACCCGAACGCCCGCAACGCTGTAATTCGCGCTCAAGCTCGTCAAGAATGGTGCGCCGGGAATACACGTGGGTCAGGCTGTCGAACGTCAAGGCGGCCTGCATCTGTTCAGACAAGCGGGTCTGCACCATCAGCAGCAGCGCCAGAAACAACGCCGGCACCGTCACCGACCCGCATACGATGTAGAACAACCCCCACGCCGAGGGTTGCAGCATGGACACGGGCTCAGCCAGGCCGGTGCCATACACCAACACGCGTCCCGCATGCAGCAAGGCCAGGCCGAATATCGCCAGCATCAGGTAGAGCGTTACGCCGCGCGTGGCAATGCGCTTGCGTTGCTGGAACACAATCTGGCCCGTGGCGGTCATCACGACGCAGGTGTAGGCCGAAAACAGCAGCATGCGGCCGCTCATTGCGTCATGGCCATACAGCATCACCGCAAATCCGGCCAAACAGGCCAGGGTGATGCACACCATGCGCCCGATCTGCGGACGCAGGCCAAAGAACTGGCGCACGCCCACATACACCAGGCTTGCCGCACAGACCCAGGCGGCGTTGGACAGCATGATGTAAATGCCAGGGGGCACGATCTCGGCCGACGCATAAGACAGCAGAGACACCACGGCCAGGGCATTGGCCGCGGTAAAAGCCTGAATGCCGCCGACGCCGCGCGTGTGGAAAGGCAAAAGCAACGGCAACGCCAACGCCGTAGCCAGCCCCCACATCAAGAAGAATAAGGAAGTCGTCATGGTTTCTGCCGGCGGGCGCCTGTTTAGCGTTCGCCGTCGCTTGGATCTGCCGTTGCACTGGGTTCATGGGTGGGGACGCGTTACACGTCAGCATGCTTGATGCTTTTTGTTACCAGCAGGACAAAAGAAACCACCGGGGTCGCGACGCTTTTCGGTCGCGACGGCCGGTGTCAGTGTCCAGAACCTTTACTACCCGCGCCAAGACGATTGCACGGTATGCAGCGAAGAATACGCCAAGCTCAGGGCGTGTGGATCACCCTTTGCAGTATTTGACAGTTAAAACTTCTACTTTGCGGGCTTACCCCCGGATGCCTTTCTTTCGACATTCGGCAGCAGAATCGCCACCACGCCCAGCAGCGGCAGATAGGCGCACACCTGATACACATAAGCAATGCTGGTGGCGTCCGCCAGCTTGCCCAACGCGGCCGCCCCCACCCCGCCCATGCCGAAGGCGAACCCGAAGAACAGGCCGGCGATCATGCCCACCTTGCCCGGCACCAGCTCCTGCGCATAGACCACGATGGCGGAAAAGGCTGACGCGAGCACCATGCCGATGATCACAACCAGCGCCGCCGTCCAGAACAGGTTCGCATAGGGCAGCAGCAACGTGAATGGCGCCACGCCAAGAATCGACACCCAGATCACGATCTTGCGGCCGATGCGGTCGCCCACCGGGCCGCCCACCACGGTGCCCACCGCCACCGCCGCCAGGAACAGGAACAGGTAGAGCTGCGCCTCGCGCACCGACAAGCCGAACTTGTCGATGAGATAAAACGTGAAGTAGCTGTTCAGGCTGGCCAGATAAAAGTACTTGGAGAACACCAGCACTCCCAGCACGGCCAAAGCGCCCAGCACCTGATTGCGGCTCAGCCCGTTTTCGGCGCCTGCGCTGCGCGCGCGCGGCTTGAGCCGGACCCGGTTGGCGCTATACCAGCGGCCGATGCCCGTCAGCACCACGATGCCAAACAGCGCCGCCAGCGAGAACCACGCCACACTGCCCTGCCCGTGCGGAATGATGAACAGCGCCGCCAGCAGCGGCCCCAGCGCTGAACCCACGTTGCCCCCCACCTGGAACAGCGACTGCGCCAGGCCATGCCGCCCGCCCGAGGCCATGCGCGCCACCCGCGACGACTCGGGATGGAACACCGACGAACCCGTGCCCACCAGCACCGCCGCCACCAGCAGCCAGCCGAACGACGGGGCGACCGACAGAAGCAGAAGCCCCGCCAACGTAAAGCCCATGCCTACCGGCAGCGAATACGGCTTGGGATTGCGGTCCGTGTAGAAGCCGATGAAGGGCTGCAACAGCGAGGCGGCCAGCTGGTACACCAGCGTGATCAGCCCGATCTGCGCGAACGACAGGCTGAACGATTCCTTCAGCATCGGATAGATCGCCAACAGGATCGACTGGATCATGTCGTTCATCAGGTGCGCGACGCTGATGGCGCCCAAAACCTTGAAGGCGGTGGAAGAGTCGGAGGCAGGCGAAACTGCGGCGGGATTCTGGGCGGGGGGCATGGGCGTATGCGTAAGAGAAAAGACGGCCCGGCAACCGTGCCGGGCTCCGTCTACAGTGTAGGAATCCGCTGGCAGATTGATCTGCCAACTTTCGTCGCACAAGTGACAAAATACCGGCATCCTCCTTTCACCGTTCGACTCATCCTTTTGTCGGAAGTGACATCATGCCCATCCGCCTGCCCTTGCCTCAGCGCCCCGATCCCGACCGCAGCGTCAATGCGCAGGACTATCAGCATCGCCCTCGCGTGGTCACCGCGATGGCCAAGGAATTTCCCGCCAGCGCCCAGACCGGCGCTCACTCCCACCCCCGCGCCCAACTGCTGTATGCCGTCGACGGCGTCATGCGCGTCACCACGCCCAGCGGTTTCTGGGCGCTGCCGCCGCTGCGCGCGCTCTGGGTGCCGGCGGGCATGCCGCATGGGGTGGACATGGTGGGGCCGGTGTCGATGCGGTCGCTCTACATTCAGGCCGATGCCGCCGCCAGCTTCTGGCCGCAATGCCAGGTGGTGGAGGTCAGCGGCCTGCTGCGCGAATTGATCCTGGCGCTGACCGCCGAGCCCATCGACTATCCGCTGGGAGGCCGGGTCGAGCAGATTGCGTCGCTGATTCTGTCCGAACTGGCGGCGGCGCGCGTGGTGCCCATCCAGATTCCATGGCCGCGCGATCGCCGTCTGCAAACCATTTGCACGGCCATCCTGGACCAGCCGGGCCTGCAACGCAGCATCGAAGCCTGGGGCAGTGACGTGGGCGCCAGCGCGCGCACGCTGATTCGGCTATTTCAGGCCGAGCTGGGGCTGAACTACCGCCAATGGGTGCAGCAAGTGCGACTGGCGGACGCGGTATGCCGCTTGTCGCTGGGCGTGCCGGTGGCGCGCATTGCCGCCGACCTGGGCTACCGCAGCCCCAGCGCCTTCAGCGCCATGTTCCATCGGGCGCTGGGCGCGCCGCCGCAGCGATATCTGCAAAATGCCAATGCGCTGAATGCAAGCTGAATACCTAATAAAACCGCGCTTAAGCTCGGCGCAAGCGCGCGCGAGCCCCCCAAACCCGCGCCGGGTGCGCAAAAAAAGCACGCTTGGGGCCTTGCCGTTTGTCACCGCGCGCAATACATTTCACAGCGCATTTCATCAAGGTTTTTCACGCGCCCGCGCACGAACACCGCGCCCCGCGTATGCTAGACCCCGTCCCCTTATTTACGTGGCAAATCGCCCCCACCCAGCCCCCGGCAAGTTTGGTTACCGAAACCTTATTGCGCCCTGGCCGGTCTATAGCGTTCTGTCCTAGAATCGCCTGCAATGAGCACCCCCCAGCAATCCACCGCCACCCCGGGCGGCAAATCGGGCCTTCCCTGGAAACGACTCCTGGTCAAAGCGGGCATCCTCGCGGCCGGCGCCGCCGTGTGCGGCGCCGTTCTGCTGGGGCTCGCCCTGGCGTTGGCCTGGCCCAGCCTGCCCGACCTGCACGCGATGACCGACTACCGGCCGCGCGTGCCGCTGCGCATCTACACGGCGGACAAAGTCCTGATCGGCGAATACGGCGAAGAGCACCGCAATGTGCTGCGCTTTGACGAAATCCCGCCCGTGATGCGCCAAGCCGTGCTGGCGGCCGAAGACGACCGCTTCTACAGCCACGGCGGCGTCGACTGGATGGGCGTTGCGCGCGCGGTGCTGACCAACGTGGTCAAAGGGTCCAAGACGCAGGGCGGCAGCACGATCACGATGCAGGTGGCGCGCAACTTCTACCTGTCGTCCGAAAAGACCTATTCGCGCAAGTTCTACGAACTGCTGCTCACGTTCAAGATTGAAAACGAGCTCACCAAGGACCAGATCCTTGAGCTCTACATGAACCAGATCTATCTGGGCCACCGCGCCTATGGCTTCGCGGCGGCGTCGCGCACGTACTTCGGCAAGCCCTTGTCGGAAGTGACGCCGGCCGAAGCCGCCATGCTGGCGGGCATCCCGAAGGCCCCGTCGCGTTTCAACCCCATCACCAACTTCCCGCGCGCCGAAATCCGCCAGCACTATGTGCTGGGCCGCATGAAAACGCTGGGCTATCTGACGCCCGAACAGGCCGACGAAGCCCTGAAGCAGCACCTGACCATCCGCGGCGCGGACGGCTCCAGCGCGCGCGGCTTCGCGGTGCACGGCGACTACCCCGCCGAACTGGCGCGCCAGCTGATGTACGGCGTGTTCCAGGAAGAAACCTATTCCAAGGGCATCGACGTCTACACCACGATCGACTCGAAAGCTCAGGAAGCCGCCTACCGCGCCGTGCGCGACGGCGTGATGGACTACACGCGCCGCGCCGTTTACCCCGGCCCGGAAGACCAGATCGACCTGCCTGACAACGTCGAAAACGATGGGCAGGCGCTGGACGAAATTCTGGACGGCGTGCAAGACAAGACGCCCGACAGCGAAGACCTGCTTGCGGCCGTCGTGCTGTCGGCCAGCCCCACCGAAGTGAAGGTGGCCCGCAGCTCGCGCGACATCATCACCATTTCCGACAAGAAGGCGCTGGCCGTGGTGGCCCGCGCGCTGAACCCGAAGGCCAGCGACAGCCAGCGCATCCGCCGTGGCTCGGTGGTCTACATCCACAAGACCGGCGACAAGGACAGCACCAACTGGGAAATCATCAACATGCCGGCGCTGCAAGCGGCGCTGGTGTCGATGGTTCCCGAAGACGGCGCCATCCGCGCGATGATCGGCGGCTTTGACTACAACCGCGGCAACTTCAACCGCGTGACGCAGGCTTGGCGCCAGCCAGGTTCCAACATCAAGCCGTTCGTCTACGCGGCCGCACTGGAGCGCGGCTTCACGCCCGCCACCCAGATCTCGGACCAGCCCTTCATGCTGACCGCCGCGCAGACCGGCTCCAAAGACTGGCAGCCCAAGAACGACGGCAACAAGTACGAACCCATGCTGACCTTGCGCCAGGGCTTGTACCGGTCGAAGAACATGGTGTCGATCCGCATCCTGCAAGCGATTTCGCCGCAGTACGCGCAGGACTACCTGACCCGCTTCGGCTTCGACAAATCCCGCTGGCCGGCCGTGTTGCCGCTGGCGCTGGGCGCGGGCGGCGCCACGCCGCTGCAAGTCGTCAACGGCTACAGCGTCTTCGCCAACGGCGGCTACCGCGTCACGCCGTATCTGATTGCCCACGTCACCGACCGCTCGGGCAAGATCCTGATGGAAGCCCAGCCCGTCACCGCAGGCGATGAAGCCGCGCGCGCCATCGACCCGCGCACGGCCTGGGTCATGGCCGACATCCTGCGCGGCGTCACCACCAGCGGCACCGCCGCGCGTGCGCATCAGGTGCTCAAGCGCAACGATGTTGGCGGCAAGACCGGCACCACCAACGAAGCCGTGGACGTGTGGTTCTCGGGCTTCACGCCCACGCTGGCCACCACCGTCTGGATGGGCTTTGACCAGCCCAAGTCGCTGGGCACCAACGAATTCGGCAGCGGCCTGGCCCTGTCGACATGGCTGGACTACATGCAGCCGGTGCTCAAGGGCGTGCCGGAAGGCAAGCCCGCGCCGCGTCCGGACGGGCTGCTGGTGGACAACGGCGAATACTATTTCTCGGAATTCCCGCCGGGCCAGGCCGTGGCGTCGCTGGATCTGTCTTCGGGCGATGCCCTGACCGACTTCCTGAACAACAACCGCTCGACCGACGGCGTGGACACTTCGGTCAAGCCGCTGCCGACGCCCGGCGCGGCCTTGCCGCAGAATCCGAACACCAGCGCCGTCCAGGCGCCGCTGCAACCGATTCAAGTTCCGCGCGCGGATAACGGCGCGGCACCGGCTGCGGCGCCCGTCGCCGCCCCGCTCGGCGCCGATGGTGCGCCCGCCAGCGCCAGTGCGGTGACCCCCGTGGGCTCCGTGACCGCACGCCCGCTCTGACCGGCTCTCCGCCAAACACAATGGGCGCCCTTGCGGCGCCCATTTTTTTTCCAGTGCGGTTCATGCGCGGGCCACAGCGGCCCCCACGGCGGCCACAGTTGCCGCAGTTGCCACAGCGGCCGCAGTGGCCGCAGCGGACACGCCCTATTCCTCGGCCATCAGCTCCGTCACCACCTCGTGCGGCCAAGCCGCCAGGGATTCCAGGTCCAGGAACGTGAAATACCCCTCGCGCCAGCCCTCGGTATCAATGTGATAAACGTTGCCCAGTTGCAGGGGCGCGGCCACCGGCGTATGCCCGGCCACCACCGCCCGCACGCCCTGAATGCCCGTCCGGTTCATTTGCCGCAGCCGGTCTCGCGACCACTGGCACGCCGCGCTGGTGCGCTTGTAGCGGTCTTGCAAGGCGGATTCCAGGCGCGGCCAGAACAGCACCGGACAGTCCGCGTGCAGCAGCCCCACGGCGCCGTCAGCGGTCTCGACCTCGATCGCGATGGGCAGTTGCGCAAACGCTTCGGCGTAGACCTTCTGGCGATCTTCGGGCAGGTCCAGGAACCAGCCGCCGCCGTAGCCGCGCCAGTTCATCACATCGACCTGCCCGGTGCGCACGTGGCGGATCGCGTAGTCCTCGTGGTTGCCTTGCACCGCGAAAAACCACGGGCGGGCCAGCCAGTCCAGCGCGGCCTCGCTTTCGGGGCCGCGGTCGACCAGGTCGCCGACTGAGAACAGCCGGTCAGCGCCGGGGTCGAAGCCCAGCCGGTCCAGGCTTTCCTGTAAACGTGAAAAATGCCCGTGTACGTCGCCCACCGCAAAATCGCGGCCACGTTCGTTACGCGGGACTTTTAAAAAACGCTGCTCCATGATGATCCGCAGCCACCGGCGCCAAACGGACGCAATCCGTCTCTTGGTAGCTCGCCGGGGCGATTCGTGCCTGTTGAAATACGACCCTTCTTTTTAACCTGCTTTACCCTGCGGCAGGCCTTGGCCTCTGTCGCCAGAGGGGTCAAAATATTACGTTACGAGAATCGCTATTATTCGTGATAATGTTTCGACTTTCCTCACAAATACCTTAAAGGGGGGCCGCGCACGCCGCCCTCCTGCCGTCGCCATGACTGCCGCGTCCACCATCAAAACTTGGTACTGGGTCCACAAATGGACCAGCCTTGTCTGCACGATCTTCCTGCTCATCATCTGTCTGACCGGCTTGCCGCTGGTGTTCCATCACGAGATCGAACACTGGCTCGACGACGCCAAGCCCTTGTCGGACGTGCCTGCCGGCACCCCGCGCGCCAACCTGGACAAGCTGGTCAACAGCGCCAAGTCCATGTACCCGGGCGAAGTCATTGATTACCTGTTCTTCGATCCCGATGAACCGCAGGTGTATGTCGGCATGGCGAAGAAGCCGGGCGACGGCCAGGTGTCTGGCCACGCCGTGCGCATGGACGGCCGCACGGGCGATGTGCTGCTGGATGGCCCGCCCTACGCCGAAGACAAGTTTTCGTTCATGGGCATCATGCTGGCGCTGCACGTGGACCTGTTCGCGGGGCTGCCCGGCGAGCTGTTCCTGGGCTTCATGGGCTTGCTGTTCTGCGTGGCCATCGTGTCGGGCGTGGTGCTGTATGGCCCGTTCATGAAGAAACTGGAATTCGGCACCGTGCGCGCCACGCGCTCCACGCGCCTGAAATGGCTGGACCTGCACAACCTGCTGGGCATCGTCACGCTGGTCTGGGCATTCGTGGTGGGGTTTACCGGCGTCATCAACGAGCTGTCGACGCCGCTGTTCCGCCTGTGGCAATCGACTGAACTCGTCCGCATCCTGGAACCGTACAAGGGCCAGAGCGTGCCCACCGAACTGGCGTCGGCGCAGCTTGCGGCCGATACCGCAAAGAAAGCCATGCCCGGCAATGAAGTGTCGTTCATCGCGTTCCCCGGCAACGCCTTCGGCAGCCCGCACCACTACATCGCCTGGATGCGGGGCGACACCCCGCTGACGTCCAAGCTGAACACGCCCGTACTGGTGGACGGCAAGACGGGCGAGCTCACCACCGTGGCCAAGATGCCCTGGTATCTGACCGCGCTGGAGGTTTCGCGTCCGCTGCACTTTGGCGATTACGCCGGCTTGCCGCTGAAGATCATCTGGGCGCTGCTGGACCTGATCACCATCGTGGTGCTCGTCAGCGGCTTGTACCTGTGGGTGGCGCGCCGCCGCGCCACCGAAGCCCGCATCAACGAACTCGTGAAACGGCACCAGGCCGCCGCCGCCCCGCAAAGGACCCCTGCATGAGCAAGAGCAAAACCAAAGGGGGCCGCGGCTTCATGTTCGTCTGGGGCGCGCCGATCGTGCTGGGCGTGCTGAGCGTATTCGGCCTGCTGGCCGCGCTGCTGGGCACCGGCGCATGGCACTGGGCGTCGTGGATCACGCTGACCGTGCTTCTTGTGGTGATCGTGCGCTACTGGGTGTTCCCGCTGAAACACTAGGCCGGAGACGGGGCCCCGCTGCCCCGCACCCGGCTAGACGCCTGACTTGGCGCCCCCAGCTAGGCGCCCCGGCTCGGCGCCCCCCCCAGCTCGGCGCCCCAGCTAGGCGCCCCCCAGCTAGGCGCCCCCACCTACTTACCGAACTTTTCCGGGTCTGGCCCCAGGCGCGCGCCTTCCTTGATGCCGTCGATGGCGGCGATTTCGTCGGCCGACAGCTCAAAATCGAACACGTCGATGTTCTCGCGAATACGCGCAGGCGTGACCGACTTTGGAATCACGATCAGATTGCTCTGCAGGTGCCAACGCAGCGTGATCTGGGCGGGTGACTTGCCGTGCTTCTCCGCCAGATCCAGGATGACCTTTTCCTTGGTGATGCCGCCTTGGGCCAGCGGGCTCCACGACTCCGTGGCGATGCCGTGCTTGGCATGGAACGCGCGCAGCTCGGGCTGGGCGAACCCCGGATGCAGCTCGATCTGATTCACGGCCGGCACCACTTTCGATGCCTCCATCAGCTGTTCCAGATTGGCCCGCGTGAAATTGGACACGCCAATGGAACGCGCCCGGCCATCTTCCTTCATCTCGACCATGGCGCGCCACGCGTCCAGGAACTTCGTGCTGCCGGCAACGGGCCAGTGGATCAAATACAAGTCCACGTAGGCCAGGCCCAGCTTCTCCAGGCTTTCGTCCATGGCCTTGTGGGCGTCTTCATAGCCGTGCCGGTCATTCCAGAGCTTGGTGGTGATGAACAGATCCTTGCGCGCCACGCCGGAGGCGCGCAGACCCGTGCCCACGCCCGCCTCGTTGCCATAGATGGCCGCGGTGTCCACCGACCGGTAACCCGCCGCCAGCGCCTCTTTCACGCTGGCTGCGGCCTGCTCGTCCGGCACTTGCCAAACGCCCAGCCCCAACTGGGGAATCTTGTTTCCGTCGTTCAATTTCACTGCGGGTACCTTCGCCATAAGACCCTCCGAAACATGCACCGCAACACTGGCGCGGCGAATACGCGCCAGGTCGCGCAACCCTGGGCACAGCCCGGCTTAACCCAGGATTGAAGAGAAAAAAGAGCGGGCTTGCCGAGCTGCGCCCGCGTCACGATATCGGAACCTCATCCCCCGGCCAGGGTATGCAAGTACCAGGGGTTATCTGCCAAATAATAGCGCCCGTGTCCGATAATGCCCGTCACACGGCCTCTGGCCCTTGCATCGGCACCCCTGAAAAACCATGAATTCCCCTGACGCGCAGCCCAAGAATCGCGGCGGATTTTCCACCCTGCGCACCCTCTTTCCCTACCTGTGGCCGCCCGGCCAGACCGGGCTGAAGGTGCGGGTCGTGGCGGCCCTGCTCTGTCTGTTCGCCGCCAAGGCCGCCACCGTCTACGTGCCGTTGATCTACAAGCACGCCATCGACGAGCTCGGCAAAGGCGCGCCCGGGGCCGTCACCGTGCCGCTGGGGCTGATCCTGGCTTACGGCACGGCACGCGTGTTGTCATTGCTGTTTTCGGAATTGCGCGACGCCATCTTCGCGCGCGTCGGCCAGCACGCCATCCGCGCGGTCGGTCTGCGGATCTTCCGACATCTGCACGCGCTGGCGCTGCGCTTTCACCTGTCGCGCCAAACGGGCGGGCTGACGCGCGCCATCGAACGCGGCACCAAGGGCATCCAGACACTGCTGTCGTTTCTGCTGTTCAACATCCTGCCGACGTTTTTCGAGATCGGGCTTGTCTGCATTGTGTTGTGGAAGATGTTCGACGTGTGGCTGGCGCTGGCCACCGGCGTCACCGTCATCACGTACATGGCGTACACGCTGGCCGTCACCGAATGGCGCACCAAGTTCCGGCGGCAGATGAACGAAACGGATTCCGAGGCCAACACCAAGGCCATCGAAAGCCTGTTGAACTACGAGACAGTCAAATACTTCGGCAATGAAGAGCACGAGGCGCAACGCTACGATGCGTCGTTGACCCGCTACGAACGCGCCGCCGTGCGCAGCCAGGTCAGCCTGTCCATTCTGAACATCGGCCAGGCCGCGATCATCTCGGTGGGGCTGACGCTAGTCATGTGGATGGCCGCCACCGGCATCGCCGAAGGCCGCTACACGCTGGGCGACTTCGTGCTGGTCAACACGTACCTGCTCCAGCTGTACCAGCCGCTGAGCTTCTTCGGCTTCATCTACCGCGAGATCAAGCAAGCCATCATCGACATGGAACGCATGTTCGAACTGCTGGGCCAAGACCGCGAAGTGGCCGACCGCCCCGAGGCCCAACCGCTGCGCGTGGCGGGCGGCCAGGTCGAATTCAAGGATGTGTATTTCGGCTACGACGCACGCCGGCCCATCCTGAAGGGCGTCAGCTTCACCATTCCGGCGGGCAAAACCGTTGCGGTCGTGGGCACGTCAGGCGCGGGCAAATCCACGATCGCCCGGCTGTTGTTCCGCTTCTATGACGCCGACAGCGGGTCAATTCTTGTCGACGGCCAGGACGTGCGCGACGTGACCCAGGCCAGCCTGCGCGCGGCGATTGGCGTGGTGCCGCAAGACACGGTGCTGTTCAACGACACCATCCACTACAACATCGGCTATGGCCGCCCCGGCGCGACTGACGCGGAAATCCAGGCCGCCGCGCGCCTGGCGCACATCCACGACCTGATCATGACCATGCCCGACGGCTACCAGACCATGGTGGGCGAGCGCGGCCTGAAACTGTCGGGCGGTGAAAAACAGCGCGTGGCGATTGCACGCACCATTCTGAAGAACCCCGCCATCTTCCTGTTCGACGAAGCCACCAGCGCGCTGGACACCCATACCGAACGCGAAATCCAGGCGAACCTGCGCGAAGTCAGCCAGGGCCGCAGCACGCTGATCATCGCCCACCGCCTGTCCACCGTGGCCGACGCGGACGAGATCATCGTGCTGTCCGACGGCCGCATTTTGGAACGCGGCCGCCATCCGCAGCTGCTGGCCCTAGGCGGCGCGTATGCCGGCATGTGGGCGCGTCAGCAGGACAGCACGCCCAGCGCCCATGACGCGTCCGCCAGCAATCCCAACAGCGGCCCTGACGCGCCCGCGGATTGACAACCCCTTTCACCTGCCCGAAGATCGCACCCTTTCATTGAAGGCCCCGCCATGCTGGATTCCTCCGCCGCCCCCGAAGTCCGCGTTTGCGCCGCCGCTGAGCTTGTCAATGGCGGCCTGGGCGTCAAGGTGCCGGTGACCGACGGCGCGGGCCAGACCACCGCCTTCTTCGTCCGCTACCAGGACCGCGTGCACGGCTACCTGAACCGTTGCGCGCACGTCGGCGTTGAACTCGACTGGGAAGGCAGTTTCTTCACCCGCGCGGGCGACCTGATCATGTGCGCCCGCCACGGCGCGACGTATCAGCCCGACACCGGCCTGTGCGTCGGCGGCCCCTGTAAGAATGGCCGGCTGACCGTGCTGACGGTGGACGAACGCGACGGCAGCGTCTTCTGGCAGCCGACGGGCAAGATTCGCCCCCGGGACGAGGCCGCTGCCTGAAACCGGCTTGGCCCTGTGGCCACCCCGACCCTGGCCGGCTTCGCTCTGACCACCCCGGCCCTGGCCGGCTTGGCCCTGGCCGGCTTGGCCCTGACCGACCCGGCCCTGACCGGCTTGGCCCTGACCGATGGGACGGACCCCGCCGATCTGGCAAGCCCGGGCAACATCCTCTACGCGTTCGCCACCGCCACCTGCTCCGGCTGCTGACGTTCCGCATAACGGCGCGCCAGCACCGCGCACACCATCAGCTGCATCTGGTGAAAGATCATCAGCGGCAACACCACCACGCCCATCTGCGACGTGCCAAACAGCACCGTCGCCAGCGGAATGCCGGACGCCAATGACTTCTTCGATCCGCAGAACACCAGCGTGATCTCGTTTTCCTTGGACAGCCCCAGCTTGCGGCTGCCCCAGGTGGTGATCAGCAGCACCGAGCCCAGCAGCAAGGCGTTCACCAGCACCATCGTGGCCAGATCAATTGCCGGAAACGCGTGCCAGATGCCCTGCGCCACGGCTTCACTGAAGGCCGTGTAAACCGCCAGCAGAATCGAACTGCGATCCACCTTGGACAGGGTCCGGCTATTGCGTTGCGCCCACGCGCCAATCCACGGCCGCAACAAGCTGCCCACCGCGAACGGCAACAGCAGCTGCAACAGAATGCGGCCCGCGTCGGCCAGCCCATGGCCGCCCCCCTGGCGATGCAGCAGCACCGCCACCAGCAACGGCGTCAGCACCGTACCCAACAGGTTCGACGCGGTCGCCGCGCAGATCGCGCCCGGCACGTTGCCGCGCGCCATCGACGTGAACGCAATGGACGACTGCACCGTCGACGACAAGGTGCACACGAACAGCACGCCCAGCCACAGCGACGGCGTCAGCAGCCCCGGAAACAGCGCCCGCAGGCCCAGCCCCAAGGCCGGAAACAACAAAAAGGTGCAAGCCAGAATCAGCGCGTGCAAGCGCACATCCTTCACGCCCGCCACGATGGCGTCGGTGGACAGGCGCGCGCCGTGCAGAAAGAACAGCAGCGAAATGGCGACGTTGCTGGCCACCATCATGAAAGACGCCCCCTTGCCCACGGCCGGGAAAAAGCTGGCGAAGACCACGGTGGCGATCAGGATCAGGGTGAATTGGTCGGGCAAAAAGCGGCGCATGGCAAAGGCGATTCCAGAAAAGTTACCGCGAACTATAGACGTGCCTCTTGCCATCGTGAAGGCCACTGATTACTTTAACTGTCATCGGAATATCCAATGACCAGGCAACGCCGCCATGCTCAACCCTTTGTGGCTCAAGACCTTCCAGGCCGCCGCCGCCGCGCCCAGTTTCACCGAGGCCGCGCGGCGCCTGGGCCTGACCCAGCCCACCGTCAGCGAACACATCCGGCAGCTGGAGCAGGCCGTCAACCGCCGGCTGTTCCTGCGCGACACGCATTCGCTGACGCTGACCAGCGACGGCCGCAGCCTGCTGGTGCACGCCGACATCATCCTGGATGCTCACGAACGCGCCGAACGCCTGTTCGATGCGCCCCGGTTGCGCGGCCGGGTTCGCCTGGGCACCTCTGATGACTTGGCCATGGGGCCGCTGCCTGATGTATTGGCGGCGTTCCGGCTGGCGCATCCCGAAGTCGAGCTGGACCTGACCATCGGCGTCACCAGTGAGCTCTACAAGCTGCTGGACGACGATGGGCTGGACGTGATGATTGGCAAACGCCGCCGCGGCGACCGCCGGGGCCAGACGCTGCATAAGGAAGCGCTGCTATGGCGCGCCAAGGACGGCCTGCGCATTGCGCCGGATGAGCCGCTGCCGCTGATCCTGCTGCGTGAACCCAGCGTGACGCGCACGCTGACGCTGGATGCGCTGGCACGCGCCGGCCGCAGTTGGCAGATCGTGTGTACCAGCACCAGCTACGCGGGCTGCCAGGCGGCCGCCCGCGCGGGGCTGGGCATCACGGTGCAGCCGTCGCACTTATCCACGGCAGGGCTGGCCGCACCCGCCGCCAGCGCCCAACTGCCCGCGCTGCCGCAAGTGGAATTCATCGTCATCTCGGCCCCCGCGCCCAACAAGCCCACGCGCGCCCTGACCGAGATTCTGATGCGCAGCACGCTGACCTGAACCGCCCTCGCCTATTGCGCCGCGGGGCGCGTATGCCGCACGCTGCCTTCCAGCGGCTGCGGCTGCTTCAACAGGTTCAAAATCGGGCACCACTGCTCCACCGCTTCATGCACGGCGAGCTCGGCCCCAGGTCGTAGCCCGCGAAATCGGCAGGGCTGTCACTGACCACCTGATGATCGCGAATGCGGATACGCCGCACGCCGCTGCGCCCTTCCGCGCTGACGTGGGCGCGCAGTTTCACGGGCTCCACGGTTTGGGGATCGCGCCCATTGCGCACCAGTACGGCCGCGCGTTTCTGACCCAGGTATTCGTTCAACGTACTCATCGTGCAACCCTCGCTTGTAGTGAGAAAAGTGCAGAGAGATCGTGGCGCAAACTCGTGACGCAAACTCGTGGAGCCAACCCGTGGTGCCAACTCGTGACGCTAACTTGTGGCGCCCAATCGTGGTGCCCTTTAAGGCAGCCGCCGGTCAGGCAAGGCGATGGGCGTGTCGTCCATCGCCTGCAATAGATCGCCCAGGCCCCGGGCGGACGCACCTTCCATCCGGCCGCCCGGGCCGCAGACGTTGTCGGCGCTGGTCCAGGCGGGCGCCGCCCCTGGCAGACGGCGCGCGCGCAGCCAACCGCGCCGGTCCACCATGAACTGCGCGCCGGCCAGCGCATCCACGTTGGCCTCAGCAGCCTGCGCATCCACGTTGGCCCCAGCAGCCTGCGTATCTGCGTTGGCGCCAGCAGCCAGCGCATCTGCGCTCAAACCAGCGGCCAACGCATAGGCGTCCCACGCCCCCGCGCCAGACGCGACGCAATCAGCGTTGACGTCACTCGCCGACCCCCGCGTCAATGCCACCGTCAGCACACGCGGGTCTTGGGGTTCTTCCGGCGCGCCGGGCGCCACTGCCACCACGCGCAGCGGCAAGCCGCGCAGTCCGCGTAGATCTTGCGCGCGTCCGTCACGGCATGTCAGCGGCACGACGGGTGCGGGGATGGCCGGCATGCCCACGCCGCCACTTGCGCCGTACGCTTGCAAGCGCAGGTAGTCCAGCACCTGCCAAATCTCGTCGTCATGCAACACCGCGTGAAAACCATGCATCGACGCACTCGCGTCGCCCTGCGCCACCTGCCAATGCAAGTCACCTTCCAGCCGGTTATCAAACAGCGCCGCGCCCAGCACGCTGGGCCACACAGGCAGGCTGGCCGCGCGCGGCCCCCGCCCGTCTGCCGCCACGCCATGGCACCCAGCGCAACGCGCCTGGTATAGCCGCCCGCCTTGCAACACGTTGGCCTCCGAGAACGCCAGCGGTGAACGCTGATACGACGTGCGATGCGCCTCGGTCAGCAGCATTTGCGGACGCGGCCAATGCGCGCTTGCGGCCAACACCGCTGCGGCCACCAGCAAACCCACCCGCCAGCGTCGGACAAACAACGCCCACACCAGCAACACCAGCGCCACGCCACTCTGCGCCAACGCCAGCCACAGCTGCCGCCACGTATGCGGGCTGACGGGCAGATCCGGGTCGTAGCGCCACGCGAACGGCCAGTGCGAAATGGCTAACGCAGAAGGCGGTTGCCGCCAGATCACCACGGCGGCGGCAAGCGTCAATAACGCCAGCGCCGCCACCGCCAGCCCCAGCAGCCTCACCACGTTGCATCCAGCCCCAACAAGGCCAGTGCGCGATGGCGCAGTTCCGCCAAACGCGGGTCGCCACGGTGCCTGGGATACGGCAGATCGTTGATGATCTCGTCCTTGATCCGCGCGGGCCGTTCGCTCAGCACAATAATGCGCGAAGCCATGAACAGCGCCTCTTCCACATCGTGCGTCACCAGCAAGGCCGTAAAACCCGTGCGCTGCCAAAGCTCGACCAATTCGGATTGCATGGCGATGCGCGTCAGCGAATCCAGCTTGCCCAACGGCTCGTCCAGAATCAGGATGCGCGGATCATTCACCAACGCGCGCGCCAACGCCGCACGCTGCGCCATGCCGCCCGACAACTGATGCGGATACGCCTGGCTGAAGTCCGCCAAGCCCACGCGCTGCAACGCGTCGTCTACCCGGTGACGTTCGGCTTTCAACAAACCGCGCGCCTGCAAGCCCAGCGCCACGTTGTTCCACACGGTGCGCCAGGGGTACAGCGTCGGGTCTTGAAAGACCACGATGCGCGACGGCGATGGCCCATCAATCGGCGCACCGTCAGCCAGCAAGCCGCCTTGCGCCGGCGGCTCCAGCCCCGCCACCAGCCGCAGCAACGTCGATTTGCCGCAGCCGCTGGGGCCCAGCAAGGCCACGAATTCACCGGGCTTGACCTCCAGGTCGATGTTGTCCAGCACCGGCAACGCCACGCCTTCCAGATCGAAGTGATGATTCACGCCCTGCACGGCCAACGCCGCGCCGCGCGAAACCGCGTGCGGGTTTACCGTCTTTGCCGCCACATCCGTCACCGCTGCGCTCACCATTTCACGACTCCTTTCTGCCAGGCCAGAAGACGGTCGCGTCCCAGGAACAGCAAGGTGATCAAACCGGAAAACACCAGCGCCATCACGATAAGCGCGCCATACATGTTTGCGTACGACGCCCAGCCCTGCGCCCACGACAAGTACCAGCCCAAGCCCGATTTCACGCCCATCATTTCGGCTGCAACCAGCACCGAGAACGAGGCGCCCAGCCCCATGAACAAGCCCACGAAGACTTGCGGCAACGCGGCGGGAATGGCCACGCGCAGCACCAGGAACCATTCGTTCGCCCCCATGGTGCGCGCCACGTCGTAGTAAGCGCGGTTCACGCCCGCCACGCCCGACCACGTCAGCACAGTCACCGGAAACCACGTCGCCAGCGCAATCAGAAACACGGCGGCCGACCAACTGGAGGGAAAGAAGAAGAACGCCATCGGCAGCAAAGCAGTAGACGGCACCGGACCCAGAAAGCGCAGCACGGGATGCACCCAATAGCCCAGCCCGCGCGACCAGCCGATGGCCACACCCGTTAAAAACCCGGCTGCCGCGCCCAGCAGAAAGCCATTGGCCAGCAGCCACAGCGAATTCAGCAGACTGTCTGCAAGCCGCTTGTAGTCGGTCACGTAGACCTCAATCAGCGACTGCGGGGGTGCAAAGAACGGGCTGGGCAGCCACGCCAGTTTCGCCGTGGCGATTTCCCACGCGCCCACGGCGATGGCCAGCGCCAGCAGCCACGGCCCCGCGCGCCGCACCGCCTGCACGGCGCGCGGCTGTTCTGCGCCGGACGCGGCCAACAGCAACAGCAGCACTGCCAGCACCAGCGCCGCCACGCCAAATTCGCGCGTGTAGCCCCAAGACGAAAAGCCCACTTCCACATTCGGCCATGCCAGCGTCACCGCTCCCACGCCCGCCCACAACGCGGCGGCGGCAACACCGGTCTTCCACAGCCTCCACCCCGGCGCGGCGGCCAGCGCTGCCCCGCGCACGGGCAACGACGCGTCAGCCGAGGACATTGGGCACCACCACTTGCGCGTACTTGTTGATGTCCAGGTTGGCGCTCAGGACTTTGATGGTTTTCAAGTCTTTGGCGTAGCCCACGATTTCCTCGCGCAGCGCGGCACCGGTCGATGCGTGGCCGTGGCTATGGCTGCGCAAGATGGCGGCCACGCGTTCGGCGGGCACCTTGCCCGGCACATAGGGCGCGAAGATGCGCGCGGTTTCATCCGGGTTTGATGCCGTCCAGCGCTGTGCATCAATCACCGCACGCGTGATGGCCGCGGCCGACTCGGGGTCCTTGCGCACCAAGTCGCCGCGCAGCCCCAGCACGCAGCAGGTGCGGTTCTCGTAGTCGCCTTCGATGTTGGTGGCAATTTCGCGCAGCTTGTTGTCTTCGCGCAGCGTGTAGATCAAGGGGTCATCGCCCGCAATGGCGTCCACTTCGCCCTTGCGCAGCACCTCGCCGAACAGGTCTTGCGGGTACTGGCGCCAGTCCACGGATTCCGGGTCAATGCCCAACTGCGCCACGCGGATCGCAAAGAAATTCTTCACTGGGCTGGCCTGGTCGGACACGGCCACGCGACGGCCCTTCAGGTCGTTGACGCTCTTGATGGGCGAGTCTTCAGCCGTCAGCAAACGCATGCAACCCCCGTGCGTGCCCACCGCCAGCTTCACGTCAAAGCCTTGCTCCAGCGGTTTAAGCCAGCGCAGCGCCATGCCGATGCCGCCGTCGGCATGGCCCGTGGCAATCGCTTCCAGCAGTTGATCGGTGGACCCGCTGAAATTGATGCGTTCGACCTTCAGGTTGTACTTTTCGAAGAAGCCGCGTTCCAGCGCCACCGACACCGGCGACTGGCAGACTGCCGTTTGGCTCCAGGCAATTTTGAACGTTCGGGGCGACGCATCGGCCGCCAGCACGCGTGAACCCAGCATGCCAAGCGGCGCGGCCAATCCCGCAATGCCGGCCGCACGCAACAGCGCGCGGCGTGAAACTCCACGCGACGAATTCGCGCTGGAATGGACGTTCGTATTCATCAACCTTCCTTATGAGCAGACTGTGAATGGCGATGATTGCCATGCGGCATCATCAGCCTGTGCTCAGGCGTTCGACAAATACAAAGTGGGGATAACAATATGGGCCTGATGGCCGCGCAGCGCGCCTCAGGCTAGCGGAATCCCGCGTGGGTGTTGCGTGTGCTTATTCGGGCAAATGGTCCGGCACGCCCTCTTCATCCACGCTTTTCACACGGTCCAACGCGTTGCGCGCGGCCGACATCGCTTCGATCGCGCTGCGAAAACGCCGGCTGACAAAGATCTCGAAGGGCTGGCCTTCGGGCTTGTCCTCAACCGCTGCGGCATCGGCGTCTTCCTGCTCGACAGCCTCGCCCGGCTTCACCTTGGGCGGCAGGCGCCTCGTCTCCAGAAACGCGCGAGCGGGCGTGCGCCCTTCGGGCTGCGTCGCGTACGCCACCACTGAAAATCCGTTGATCGTCTTCTCTAGCATTGCGGTCCCCAATCGCTGCGGCCAAAAACGGCGCAGCTCATTGTTAGCGACAACGGCCGTCCGGTAGAAAACTTAAGCGCCCAACAAAAAGCCGGGGTTGATGTGAATCAATCCCGGCTTAGTCGTGTGCGGCGCGCGCAACGCACATACAAACGATTTTATTTTGTCGACGTAACCGCCTCCATGCGCACACGCACATAGCCCGCCACCTGTTCCAGCACCGTCGACAAATGCCCGTGCAGAATTTCGAAGCCCGCGTTGCGTTCACGCGTCGCCTCGTCCATGTACAAGGGGCGGCGAATCTCCACTTGCAGGCTGTGCCGGTTCAGCGCGGGCTGGCCGATCTGCGCGATCAGTTGCACGCCTTTGTAGGGATCATTGCGCGCCACCGTGTAGCCCAGGTCACGCAGGGCTTTTTCGATCAGTGCGATGAACTCTGGCTCGCACGTGGTGCCATCACGATCACCCAAGACGAAGTCGGCAAGCGGATGTTCGCTGTGCCGGCCCAGACGCTCGTAGGCGTCGTTCGGCATGGAATGCAGATTCAAGTGCCAGACCGCGCCAAAGCGTTGTTCGACACGGCTGATCGCTTGCGACAAGGCCGCGTGATAAGGCTCGTAATAAGCCTGAATGCGATGGCGCACTTCGGCCAGGCTCAGCTTGCGATCGTAAATGGGCGTGGCCTTGTCCATCCGGCGCCAGATCAGCCCCTTGCCCAGACGCGTCTTCTCGCCCGGGTCCAGGGGGTGGGGCCAGGGCTCGGCCAACAACTCCGGGTCCAGATCCTGCAACGTGCGGTTGGGGTCGATGTAGACACGCGGAAAATTCGCCGCAATCAGCGTCGCGCCCAGCGCGGGGGCCGCCGACCACAACGCGTCCACGTGCGTGTCTTCGCCTTGGCGCAACTGCGCCTGCGTCGCGGCTGCCCCGAAATCATCGGGATAGCGTTCGCCACTGTGCGGCGAATCACAGACCAGCGGCAAGGCGGGTCCTTCGGGTTCATGCACGGATACCGCGTTGAAATCGGCGTGTGTCATCGTCAATCAGCCTGAATGTTGGCGGCCTTGGCCACCTTGGCGTAACGGGCCAGGGCCTGTTCGATCTGGACCTGGAATTCTTGGGGAGTCGTGGGCATCAGCGTACCACCCACGTCCTCGGCCTTCTTGCGGAATTCCGGGTCTTGCATCGCGGCGCGCACGGCTTGGTTCAAGCGGTCGATGACAGCGGTCGGCGTGCCAGCCGGGGCCACCAGACCGAACCAGCCGCCCGTGCCCATGTCGGGGTAACCCAGCTCGATGTAAGTGGGCACATCCGGCAGCAACGGCGAACGTTCGGCGCCCAACACAGCCAGCGCGCGCAGCTTGCCGCCCAGCACTTGCGGCAAGGTCGACGACAGGTTGTCGGTGATCGCATCCACCTGGCCGCCCATCACATCATTCAATGCCGGGCCCGCGCCGCGATACGGCACATGCAGCAGCTTGATGCCCGACAGCATCATGAAGTTCTCAATGTTCACGTGTCCCAGCGAACCGATACCGGGCGACGCAAAGCTGTAGCGGTCGGCGGGTGCGCTCTTGGACAGCGCCACGAATTCGGCCATGTTCTTGGCGGGCAGATTCGGGTTGATGGCAAACACGCTGGGCACGGCAAGCACATTCGCCACGGGCGCGAAATCTTTGATGGGGTCGTAATTCATCTTGCGGTACACGGCCGGGTTCGAGCCGTGCGTGCTCATCGTGGCCATGCCGATCGTGTAGCCGTCGGGGGTCGACCGCGCCACCTGCTCCATGCCCATGGAGCCGCCTGCGCCCGCCTTGTTCTCGACCACGATGGTCTGCTTCAAGTCGCGGCCGGCGTATTCCGCCACCAGGCGGGCAACGATATCGGTCGATCCGCCCGCGGCAAACGGCACCACCAGCTTGATGGGGCGCTCGGGATAACCGGCGGCATGCGCGATGCCGGCAAAGGACAACGTGGCGAACATGCCGGCAAGCGCGCAACGCGCGGACCGGCCAAACAGGCGGCGAGACATGGAGCAACTCCGAAGGTGAGGTCGTTCGCGGGTCTGCGAACACGGCCGCCAGTGTCCGAACTTTACGGTCTGCTTTCAAACGACTATATTGCACGCCCTCATTACCAAAGGTCATGCTCGATGCGGCTGCATTCGCCCTCCATGTCCGAGCTGCATGCCTTCATCACGGCGGCGCGCTTGGGCAGCTTTACGCAAGCCGCGCAGACGCTGTGCGTCACGCAGGGCGCCATCAGCCGCGCCATCTCCCGCCTGGAAGCGCATTTCGGCCAGCCGTTGATGCATCGAAACGCGCACGGGCTGACCCTGACCGAGATGGGCCAACGGCTATACGACGGCGCGCAAGCGCCCTTGCAGGCCATCGAAACGCTCAGCACCGAATTGCGCGCCGACGACCGCCGGCTGCGCCTGACCTTGTCCACGGTGCCCACGCTGGCCAGCGCCTGGCTCGTGCCTCATCTGCCCGATTTTCATCGGCGCCATCCAGACATTCAGCTGAGTTTTGCGGCCTACCGCCGCAACGAGGACTTCTCAGGCGCAACGCCCGACGCCAGCATTCTGTCTGGCACGCCGGAGCAATGGCCGGGCTGGGATGCCGACTACGTGATCGGCCGCGAGATGGTCGTGATCTGCCACCCCGATCGTCTGGCCCTGCGTCAGGCGCAAGGGCTGTGGAGCACGCCCCACGGTTTGCTGGGCGAGCCGCTGCTGTATCACACGAATGGCATGGGCAATTGGGCGCAGTGGTTCACCGCGGCGGGCGTGCCGCGGGATGCCGTGACCTTGTCCAATGGGTTCGATCAGGTGTCCATCCTGATTCGGGCGGTGATGGCCGATATGGGCATCGCCGTCCTGCAACGCTGCCTGGTGCGCGATGAGCTTCAGGCCGGCCGTGTCGCCGTCCCGTTCCCCGATCTGCCAATTCGGCTGAGCCGCGGCTACCACCTGTGCGCACCCACGCAGCGGCGAGACCACTACGCGCTGGCCTGCTTTCGCCAATGGCTGCTGCAAACGGCCAGCGCGGACCCTGACGTTGTGGCGGCGGGTCAAGCCGAATAGCAATGTATCGTCATATTAAGAAACTTTCAGTTTCTGGTTTTGACGGCCACATAATTCCAAATGAAACGGGCCTCTTTTCAGAGGCCCGCTTGTAATGCGACGGAAAGCGACCGAAAACCGCCCTAAAGCGATCAGGGTGCGAGCTTGAATCCGAGATCCACGCCCCACTTATCGGTCTCGCGCAACCACTTTGCCCCGCAACTTAGGCACCGAAAGTGGTCTTCACGGCTTTCTTCCCGCCCTTTTTGGGTCGGATTGGTGAAACCTTGATGTCCCAGGTGCGAATGCGGGGCCACGCCCGAAAGTCCCGGGTTAATGCGTTGGCAAGCCAAGCACATAACGCTCATTGATGCTTCCCCACAAACAGTGTTGCCAAATTGTAAGGGATTTCACCAATATTTTTCTATCAATTTATGTCAATCAAACAACAATAATTGTTAATACGGCAATTAAACAACGATTGGTAACGCCGCTAGGCAGGTCGCCAAATGGTAAGGCGAGGTCGACGGCATATCGCTGCGCACTACCGCGCCGGTGCCGTCCAGGCACTCGTACCAGCCGCCGGGGTGCAGGAAATTGGCCCGGAAAGCCGCCAAGCCAGACGCCAACTCAGGCAGATCGCCCACCACGGCCAGCGCGCGCAAGTACTCCGTTTGGGCCCAGATACGGCGGGTGTCATCCACCACCGCCCCCGACTCATCCAACGACGCCAACACGCCCGGCCCGCCCACATCCACGCCATGAAGGCGCGACCATTGCATGGCGCGCGGCAAGGTTTCAACCAGATCCAGCCCTTCGAAAACCTGGGCGGCGCCTTGCACCAATGACAACCACTCGAATTGATGTCCTGGCTCCAGCCGGTTATCGGCAGTGCCTTGCAACGCTTCCGAAATGCACTGCGTGGGGGCATGCACGAAGAACTGGCTCATGCCTTGCGCCAGGCTGCGCAGATGCTGAGCAAACAACGCCGGCTCCGCAACTTGAGCGGCAGCCAGATACGCTTCGGTCAAATGCATCATGGGATTCTGCGCAGGCGGGCGCAGCGGCTGGGTCAAATCGGGGCTGAGCGCAGCATGGTAAAGCCCATCCTGCGTCTTGAAGCGCGACTCGATCGTCGAGGCCGTTGCCAGCATGAGCTTGCGCGCATCGGCGTTGCGGCTACGCTGAAAGTACGCAGCGCAGGCCAGCACGATGAACGCGTGCGTATAAAGATCCTGGGTGTCATCGAGCGGAAGCGCTTGGACGTCCACGCTGTAGCGCCAGCCCCCGTGTTCGCTACGGAACACACGGCGCAACGATTCGAACAGGCGATCCGCATGCTGACCCGCGGCCGCGCCCGGCGCTTGCGCAAACACATACAGTTGACGCGCGCAGGCCATCGCGCGATAACGCGCGGGCGGCAAGGGCTCGCCGCTTGCGCCATCCAGCGATTCAAATGGGAGACCGAGTGCGCTATTGAAGCCCTGCCCCATCCACATGGGCAGGATGACAGAGGCGTAATGCTCGCGCAGCGCGCGGATATGCTCCGTCAGAGAGAGATTGGTCTGTGCGGCAGTCATCTTGGAACGACGCATACCCAAAAAGGGCCCCAGGTTTTGGAGCAGCAACGATAACCGAAATTTTCGTCGCAAATTTTTGAGTATTCTCCGAAGCGTCATGCACACACAGACCGGTTCAACCGATCAGCTCCGTCAAGGGAAGTACGCCCTATCGGAAGATGTTTTCCTCGACCCAGTTCTGCGCGAATATTTCCGCGCGATCACGTGCTTCGTCCAAGGAAGCGCAGTTGCCCAAGTGGGAAAACGCGGCATCCACTTCGGTGCCGCCCTCGGCCGTTACCGTCAGCAAAACGCCATATCCGCCGGTATCTATGGCCGCTGTGGAAACGTCGATCAGAACTTCCTGGTCACGATGCTGCATGTGCTACCTCCCAGTCGGTTACCTAAACGCGTGAACCACGCGTGACGTGGCGGGATCAAATTCCCGCGTAAACAAATAGACCTGAAAGCGTCACGCAAGTTCATCTTACTGGCGACCCGATGTGCGCGATACGTCCGGAGGATGCCAATTGCCACATTCCGTCTCAGGAGATTCCCGTACTGCGCAAGATTTACCCGCAAATACGCGACATACAGCGAAAATATTCGCAAGATATGCAGCAAACCGGCACGTCTTGATTCAAGACGCAGCGAGTCGGATGGGGATATCGGGGACCGCAGCGATGGTGACGATAGGCCAGCGAATGCTGGCGCTGCGATCGCTTAGCGCACGTGAATGGCGCCCGGTTCTTCCATGCGCAGGGCGAGCTTGCCCTTTTCAGTGATCTGCCAATGGCCATCGGCGCTGGCCACAATGCAGCGCAGCGTCACAAGCGCCTGCGAAACCTCGGCAGGCACTTCAGCGGGTGCGGCGCCCGGTTCGTCTTGGTCGGCAACCGCCCGAAGCCAATGACCCAGTTCGCCCTTCTGGAAACGATGCAATGCCATGCGTGACTCTCTCTTCAATTGCGAAACGATAGCACGACGAGGCAAGTCCCTATCCGCCCATCCGCGCATGGGCCCGCTACGACGGACGCAGCACCAGCGGCCGTTTGAAGCGCGAGGCCACAGCAGACAGCACCACGCTCACACCGATCAACGAGAGGCCCAACGCCAGATCAGCCGAAATGCGTTCATGGAAAACCACTGACGACACAATGAGCCCGATCACCGGCACGCACAGCATGGCGATGGACGTTGCGACCGGCGGCATCTTTTGCGTCATGCCCAGCACCACGATGAACGTCAACGCGGTGGCAAGCGGCCCCGTGTACAAGATGATGGGCCAGGCGTCCGGCACCGTCAGGAACGTGGGCGCCCCGTCGCGCATCCAGGCCAGCGCCGCCAGCGGCACCGTTGCAATTGCCGTCTGCCACGGAATCATGTCTGCCCCCAATCGCACATGACGATTGCCGCGCAACTGGATGATGTTGCACGCCCAGGCGAATGACGCGCCCAACAGCATGACCAAACCGATCACCGTGTGCGCCTGCCACGGGCTGAAGGCAGGTGCAACGATCACGCCAATACCCGCATAACTCAACGCGGTGGCCAGCCATTGCCCGGCCGACAACCGTTCTTTCAGAATCAGCGCCGACAGCGGAATCACCCATATCGACGTCGCATAGGCAATCACCGACGCGCGGCCCGGCGCCACATATTGCAAGGCCCACAGCGCCAACGCGGTGAACGCGCCCATCTGCAGCAGCGCCACCCCCGCCACCAATGGCCATTCCTGGCGCGTGGGCAGACGCAAGCGGCCCATCACGCCCAGCACCAGCACACTGATCAAGGCAGCAGACCCGAACCGGCTGGCGGCCAGCCAGAGCGGACTCATGTGCGCCAGCCCAAGCTTCATGACGGGCCAATTGCCGCCCCAGATCATGACCGCGCCCACCAGGGGCAAGAACTTGCGCAACGTGCTCTGCTGACTCATTACTGCTCGATGACTGCTGGATTATTCTGCGCTTTGGCCGATTAGCCAAAGGAAGGAATAGTCTATAGGGTATACCCCAGCATATTTCACCTCAATTCACTTCGATACACTGCACGCACAGCACGAATGCACTGTCTATTCAAAGCCCTTAGGTGACTTATGCCGGAAATCAACCTGGATGCCACTGACATCCGAATTCTTAACGAACTGCAGCGCGATGCGCGTCTGACCAATGTCGAGCTCGCCGCGCGGGTCAATCTGTCGGCCTCGCCATGCCTGGCGCGCGTGCGCCGGCTGGAAACCGAAGGGCTGATTGATCGCCGCGTCACCTTGCTGAATGCGCGCAAGCTGGGCCTGAAGGTCAACGTGTTCATCCAGATCTCGCTGGACAAGCAGCGCAAGGCCGCGCTGGATGTCTTCGAACGCGAAATTGCAGTCCTGCCCGAAATCATGGAGTGCTATTTGATGTCGGGCGATGCCGACTATTTGATCCGCGCGCTGGTGCCGGATGTCGATGCGCTGGAACGCTTGATCGTCGAACACATCACGCGTATCCCGGGCGTGGCCAGTATCCGCTCAAGCTTTGCGCTCAAGCAGGTGCTCTACACCACCGCCGTTCCGCTCGCCTGAAGATACCGCGCGACGCTTTCAGAAACTTGCGGGATCACGGCCGCGCCCGCACAATGAATCCGTCGGTGCGCACTTGCGCGCCGGCGTCCCTCCCATCGCTTAGCAAGGAGCAAACCATGCCCGAAACAGAATGGTTCCCCGGTGGCACGCTACCCGATCGTCAGGGCTACTTTGAAGTGGAATTCGACACAGGCGAAACTGAAATCACGCGCTACGGCATGCTGGGTTGGGAACCCGAGCAAGACCGCGGCCACATCGTGCGTTGGCGCGGCCTGGACCCGAACATCGAAGAAGCCGAAATGCAACGCGAAAGCGCCGTCCGCAATAACGGCGATACCCTGCTCGGCTAAACCAGCCACCCACAAAAAAACGCCGCGGAAAACTCTCCGCGGCGTTTTGCTTGGGGGTGACCGATTAACCGATTACCAGTTCAACTTCGAAATCTTGGTACCGGCCAACGACACGCCCGCCATCAGGCCACCGTTGTTCATCACGAAACCGACCACCGGCTGCTGCGCCGTGTTGGTGTCGATGCGGCCATTGGCGCCGATATTCACGACAGCCACTGTCGCATCCGCGCCCACGGTCCAGCCGCTGCTGTTGCGGAACTTGTTCAGGGAATCATCCGTCATGAACAACAGCACCATGGCCTTGGATTGCGCGCCAGCCTGGAAGCCAATCGAACCCGCCGTCGTGCTGTAGTAGCCGGCATTGGAGCCGCCCACCCGCAACACGCCATTGCCGTGTTCAGCGCCCACGATGAAGCTGCCGCTCAACACGTCAGGGAAGACCAGGACGCCCTTGGCGCGCGCCACCAATTCCTTGGATTGCGGCGATGCTTCGTAGAGCTTGGAGAGGGTCGCGTTCGCAGCGCTGTTCATTGACTCGCGCTTGTCAGTCGCTGTTGCGGTGGACTTGGGGCTGGTGGTGGTGCAACCCGCAAACAGCAGGCCTGCCACACCGATAGTCGCTGCCGCTAGACCAACACGACGCAGGACAGGAAAAGTATCAAACATGGAACTCTCCTTTATTGTTGTCATCCGGTACCAATGTACCGGCCAAACTCTACCGCGCATGGCACACGAATGTGATAAACGAAACAAAACCTACCTGATGTCGCCCCCATTAAAGTGAGCCATCTCCAGAACCCATGCGCCTGAGGGGGGAAAAACAGCGGTGGCGGCTCAGCAACATTTGGTAGGGCAATTACCTGGGCCAGCCTCGGGCGCCAATCATGGCGTAGCTACAGAATGCCGTACCGCGGCTCGCCCGTTGCAGCGTCTACGGAGACGATGCCAGACAAGACCAGGTCGGCATGGCGCCGGGCGACGGCAGCATCTGCAAACGTCACGAATCTGGGCAAGGACCAGCGTTGTTGAAAATCGCCATTGCCCGTACGGCTCACCGTGACGACGATGGCCAACACGCCAGCATCCAAGCTGACGATTTCGCATCCCACTTGAAATCCATCGATATGGCGTTGCGGGCACGCGTTCATGCTTGCGCTCCTGAAATCTGAGTATCCGGGCGCAATATGCCAAAAAAAAAACCGCTTGAAAAGCAATGCTTTTAGCGGGTAATCAGGCACTAACTCGCCTAGTACACATGCATCTTGCAGACATCAAAATCGGCCTGAATTCAGGCAGTTTTGGCCGATTTTTCAATCGCGGTCGAAAACCCTATGCATCTCCCATCGGCCGAATCCACTTCGACTCCCACAAGCCTTCGCCTCTTTCCAGCGCCGCACCCAGTTCTTTTTTGCGTCGCTGGGCAACCGCAGCAAGCAGCGCGTTGCAGACCGAAAACGCCGCGGTGTAGGAATCAAACGGCGACGCGCTGGAACATCGCGCGATCAACACGTGATGCGCCGACGCAGCGGCCGGCGCCGACGGCGCATCGGTCACCAACAGCACCTTGCCGCCCCGCTCGCGGAACACCTTCACCGCGTTGGCAGTGGCGATTGAATAGCGCCTGAACGTGAACGCCAACAATACATCGTTGTCGTCCACCCAAAGCAACTCGTCTTCCAAAAACATCGGGCTTGCGCCCCCCATGTGCCGCACGGACGGCAAGCACAGGTTCAGGTATAGCGCCGCGTGGCTCGCCAGCGGCGCCGCTTGCCGCAGACCCAGGACGTGGACGCGCGCCTTGCGCTGGGTCAACACACGCACCGCCGCCTCAAACGCCGCTACGTCAATCGATGCGAACGTCTCTTGCAGATTGTGCTGGTCATGCAGCAATGCGTTGTGCAGGCAGGCCCTGGCCGACAAGTTGTCTGCGCCCACCGCATCCGCGCGTTCGCCCGGCGAGGCCAGACGTGCCGTGACTTCAGAGCGCGCCTCCATCTGCGCCTGCGGATAGCTGTCATACCCCAGCTTGGCCAGCAAGCGCACCACCGTTGACGCACTCGTGCCCACCCGCTTGGCCAATGCCGTGGCGGATTCCAGCAGGCTTTGCGGATAGCGGGCCTGCATTTCCTCGACCAGCAGGCACTCCGTCTTGCTGAGTTTCTTGCCGTAGCTGGCGATGCGTTGGTTCAGATTCATGGTGGCGGCAACATAGCGCTGCAACAGGACAAAAGACGAACCTAGGTGATAACCCTAAATTCCACAAAATTCATTGCATCTTATATTTCATTCTGCAATGCGTATTGCAAGATAGTCCAAACAGATTGCCATCACAAGAGAGTTTCATGAAGCACCCCATCGCGGCGCCCTCGCTGGCTCGCCGTAGCCTCGTCCTTGCCGGCCTGGGCGCCGCCCTGCTGCCCCTGGCCGCGCGCGCCAATGCCTACCCATCGCGTCCCATTACGCTGGTTGTGCCGTTTCCTGCCGGCGGTTCGGTGGACCTGATCGGCCGCATCTACGCCGAGGCATTGGGCAAGGCGCTGGGCACCACCATCATCATTGAAAACCGCGACGGCGCAGGCGGCGCCATCGGCAGCCAACGCGTCGCCCGCGCCAAACCCGACGGCTACACGCTGGTTGCGTCCTCGCAAAGCTCGCACCTGGCCAACCCGCTGATGCGCAACGATTTGGGCTACGACCCGATCAAAGACTTCGCATCAATTTCGCAGTTGTCCCGCACGCCCAATGTGCTGGTCACCAACATCGACGTTCCGGCCAAGACGTTCGCGGAATTCGTCGCCTTGCTGAAAGCGCGCCCCGACGAACTGCACTTTGCCACCGCCGGCATCGGCAGCATGGGGCAGCTCAACGCCGAGCTGATGAAAAACACGGTGCAGGTGCAGGCCATGCACGTGCCGTACCGCGGCGGCGCGCCGCTGATCAATGCCCTGCTGTCCAACCAGGCGCAATTTGCGCTGGACAACCTGGCGCCGTTCCTGCCGCATATCCAGGTAGGCAAGATGCGGGCACTGGCGGTGGCTGCACCCAAACGCCTGGACGCGCTACCCGATGTGCCCACCTTCGCAGAACTGGGCTATCCGGTGCTGAACTCGATGTCGTGGATTGGCCTGGCCGCCCCCGCCGGCACACCCGACGACATCATCCAAAAACTGCTGGCCGCCGTGCGCTCGGTGGCCCGCCAGGACGGCATGCCGCAAGCGCTGGAAAAAGCCGGCGCCCTGCCCCCCGAAGACCAGACCCCGCAACAGTTCACCTCCATGATGTCCGAACGGTTGGCCTTGTATAAAGACCTGATCGACCGCGCCGGCATCCGCCCAGAATAGGCCCCATCCCATGCAAAATCCTGCTTTTGAACCCGACACCGCGCCGCTTGAAGTCTTGCCGCGCGACCTCTCCGCCTACCGCGAAGGCAACACCGGCATTCCGTACGTGCACCGCTTTGAGTCCGGCGTGCCAGGCCCCCACGTGCTGATCAACGCCATCACGCATGGCAATGAGATCTGTGGCATGGTCGCCGCCACGCACCTGCTGGACACGGGCGTGCGGCCGAAGATCGGCACACTGACTGTCAGCTTTGCGCACGTTGAAGCCTACGAGGCCTTCGACATCAACCAGCCTTATGAAAACCGCCAACTGGTTCACAACCTGAACCGCATCTGGTCCGCCACCATGCTGGACGGCGCCGAAGACAGCCCCGAGCTGCGGCGCGCGCGTGAATTGCGCCCGGTGCTGGACGCGGCCGATTTCGTGCTGGACATTCACTCTACCCGTGCACCGGTGCAGCCCTTCTGGGTCTATAACGAGATGGACCGCAACACGGCGCTTGCCGCAGCCGTCGGCGCACCGCTGGTGCACCTGGTCATGCCACAGCACAAGTTCCCTGGCACGGGCGTCATGGGCTACGGTCACCACGGTGATCCCGACTCCGATAGCGGCGGCGCGCTGGTGGTGGAATGCGGCCAGCACTTCGCGAAGTCTGCGGCCGACCTTGCCACCGACGTCACCCTGCGCTTCCTGGCCCACACGGGCCTGATCGACACGCCCGCCGATGCCGTACCGCCGCCCGCTCCGCAGCGCTACCGCCTGCTGGAAGTGCACATGGTGAAGTCCGAAGACTTCCGCTTCACGCGCCCTGTCATCGGTTTCGAAACTTTCAACAAAGACGAGCTGATCGCCATGAACGGCACCGAAGAAATTCGTTCGCCGTGCGACAACTGCACGATCTTCATGCCCACGCGCATGCCGATCGTGGGCCGCGAAGCCGTCTACCTGACCGTGGCTATCTAAGCCGTCAGCGTCCAGCCGGTTCCGCCAGCAAGCGTTCGTACACTTCTCGTGCGTTCGCAAAGCCCTGGGCCTGGAGCCGGCTGACATACGCATCCGACACCGGATGCAGCGCCACCTTCCACCGTTGAAGCAACGCTGCGTCCGGACGCAAAATCACTTTGCCCGGCGCCTGTGCGCCATCGTGAAAGGGCTGGTCCCATTGATTCCATAGCGGCCCGAAACGCGCCACCAGCCCATCGCCAGACAGGCTGTCGATCGCTTGCCTCACATCCGCAGGCAACGCGTCAAAGCGCGACTGCTTCATCACAATGAAGAAGGCAGAGGCATAGAACGGCACCGCCGTATGCCGCGTCATTTCGTCGTTGAAGCCCGCAATGGGCGTGCCCCAGTTCGTGACGATGCCGTCCAATTGATGGGCGCGTAGCGCGGGAATGATCTCGTCGGGTTGCAGCAACTTCGGAACGGCGCCCACATGCTCAAGCATCATTGCGACCGTGGCGTTGGGCGCACGCAGGCGCAAGCCCTTCAAGTCAGCAGGCTCAGTCACAAGCGTGGCCTTGGTGTGAACCAGCCCCGGGTTGTGCACAAATAGCGCCAGCACTTTGAAGCCCTGGTATTCCTCGGCAAGCACGCCCTCTTGATACAGCCGCCACAGCGTTTTGGAACCGCTGCCCGCGTCCGCCACCACGAACGGCAATTCGACGATGGCGCTGCGTGGAAAGCGGTCGCCTTCCGCGCCGCGCAACCCAAGCGCAATATCCACTTCCCCGCTTTGCACCTGACTGGCCTGCTTGCGCACGTTACCCAACGGCGAACTGGCGTTCAGCACCTCTACCTGCACCTTGCCGCCCGTCTTGCGTTCCAGCTCGCGCGCCCAGGGCTCCACCAGGTCCACCTGGAAAAAGCTGTTGGCCCCAAGAAAGTGAGACATCTTGAGCCGGACGGTATCCGCCTGCACTGACATCCCGGCAAGCGCCAGCAGGATGAAAGCGCCCCAGCGCCAGCCTTGAATCGAACCCCGCATGATCATCAACCCCGTGTCATTTCCCAGGCCCCTGCCCAGGTCAATTCAACGGAGTGTGCTCAGGATCAAACGGCCTCACCAGACGGCAAGCCCGTTTGTAGGACCAAGCCGCGATCTCATGCAAGAGTGTCGGACTAAATCACGCGCATCCGACGCCCGCATGGCAATCAAAGATCGGGGATCAAGCGCTTGCCCAAGCTGATCACCTCGTCCTGCGAGAAGCCCAGGCTTTCGTAGAAGCCCTGCACGGCGGCATTGCCCGAGCGGATCAGCAAATTGATCTTCGGGCAGCCCATCTCAAGCAGCTTTCGTTCGACGGCACGCATCAGCACCGTCGCGTAGCCGCGCCGCTGGTGTGCGGGCGACACGGCCAGATAATTGATCCATCCCCGATGACCGTCGTAGCCGCCCATCAGCGTGCCCACGATGACGCCATCCGCCTCGCCCACCAGAAACAGATCGGGCTGCACCGTGAGCTTGCGCGCGACATCCTTCACCGGGTCGTTCCACGGGCGAGTCAGGCCGCAGTCGCGCCACAACTGAATGAGGGCGGCCTCGTCTGAGGGATGGTAGGGCCGGACGGCCAGTGCTTGTTGGGTCATGCTTCGTTCCTTAACGTAGGAAAACGAAGGCCGGAAGATTCCCCTCAATAGCCGCCGAAGGATGAAGCGCCAACGGACGTGAAAACAAAAAGGCCACGAGGGGTATCGTGGCCTTCAAGAGGAAGCGCCGAAGTTTCAGCGCCTGAACGTGACTTGCCACTCAACGTAGACGTCGAGTGACTCGTCGGTTGTCCGCGCGGCATGCCGGCGCGAATTTTGGTGCGGATTGCAGTTCGTTCATGCGGGCAAGCATACACGAGGGCCCGCGCCGCCGGCAAGAATGCGATCAGGTCAAAAACCGTGCCGGCAAGATGGAAATCAGATCAAAGACGGCGCCGGCAAGGTTCCTTCCATGACCACAACGGCTTGCCCCGCCACACCCGCCCACACGCCATCGGCACGCGGTTCGGCGTGCGCCAGCAACAAGCTGGCGCGGCCCATGTCCACGCCCTGGCCCACGCGCAGCCGCAGCATGCCTTCGCCACGCAACGCCGCGCGCAACGCCGTCACCGCCGCGGTTGCGCTGCCCGTTGCCGGGTCTTCCGTCATGCGGCCGGTGAACATGCGCGCCTGAATGTCGGTGGGCGCATCCACCGTATCCGAGGCCGTGTCCGTCGTGTAGACGTAGATGGACTTTGCCCCGTCCAACGGCAGCAACGCCGCATAGCCCTGCGAATCTGGCGACGCGCGGCGCAAGGCATCGCGGCTGGCCAGTTGCGCAACCAGGAATATCAGCCCCACCGACACCACTTGCGGCGCGTGCTCTGACGTATCAATGTCAGACGCCTGCAGCTTCAGCGCCCGCGCCAACGCCGCCGCCGACACCTCGCTTGCGCGCGACAACGGTTGGGGCGCCAGCAGCTCGACGCTGTCGACGCCCTTGGCGCCCGACTTCAGTGCAATCCGCACCAGGCCTGCGGCCTCTTCAAACACAAAGGCGTCCGGGGCCGGATGGCCAGCGGTGATCATTTCGCGCGCCAGCACCACAGCAGTGCCAACGTTGGGATGCCCGGCGAACGGCACTTCGCGATCCGGGGTGAAGATCCGCACCCAGGCCGTGTGCGCCGGGTCTTTCGGCGGCAACACGAAACTGGTTTCCGAGTAATTGAATTCACGGGCAATGCGTTGCATCTGCGCGGTATCCAGACCTTGGGCATCCAGCACAACTGCCAAGGGGTTGCCGCAATAGGTCTGGCTGGTGAACACATCGGCGGTGACGTAACGGTAGCGCATGAGAAGCGTCTCTCTTTCTGGTTGAATGAGACGAGTATGCGGACACCATGGCGCAGCCAACAGACACAGAACGGAAGGACTTTTCCCATAACAGCCCGCCGGGCTGACCCAGCAAGGCGCTTGCGGGCGCCTTGCCGTCACGTCACCCGCATCAAGCCGACAGATGCTCGTACAGGATCGTGGCCCCGATACCGATCAGCGCAATGCCGCCCAATATCTCTGCACGTTTGCCCGCCACGCTGCCAACCAAGCGGCCGACCATCACGCCGATCGTCACCATCAGCATGGTCGCAAGACCAATCGCCGCCGCCGTGATCCAGATGTTGTTTTCGATGAAGGCCAGGCTGACGCCCACCGCCATCGCATCGATGCTGGTGGCAAAGCCTGTGGCCGCCAGCAGCCAGAACGAATGGCGCACAACCGGCGCGGCCTCTTCGGGATCGTCCTTGTAGCCGTTGCGGATCATCATCGCACCGAGCACGCAGAGCATACAGAACGCAATCCAGTGGTCCCAATCGGCAACGAACGTCGCCGCGACGGAACCGAGCGCCCAGCCGATCACCGGTGTAATCGCTTCGATGACGCCAAAGATGACACCGGTGCGCAGGGCTTCAGACAGGCGCGGCTTGTGCAGCGCTGCGCCCTTGCCGACCGCGGCGGCAAACGCGTCGGTCGACATGGCAAAAGCCAGGATAAGGGTGGAAAGGGGGTTCACGGGGGTGGCTCCGTCCGGGCGACACACACAGACTTTCCATATCGCCCGGACAAGGCTATGGAATAGTCCGTGGTCTCGCCAAGCCGAATCGGCCGTTGCGCCATGACCGAAAGGTCAAGAATGTTGACGCAAACCCTGTCAGCGCGGCTGACAGCAGGCTACTCCCCAAAGATGGCCGAAGTGTACCAAAACGCGCTTGCCAGCGCGCGGGTCGAGTACCCTGTACCACGGCGCCGCCCTCGCGGCCCGAAGCAGACTTACCCGGAAGGAATGCACCATGGAAAACCCTTTTGGCGACTCCGACGAACCCGCCATCGACCACCGTCAATATCTGGTCCTGATCGCGGCATCGAAAGACAACGCCTCACTCGCCCAAAAGCTGCTTGAAAACCTGAAGAAGCACGTCGACGAACGTGCCGCGCCCTTGTGGATCGACGCCAAAGGCATCGGCGTGCTGCTCACGACGGATCTGGTTGCCTCAGAGATCTGGAAGGAAATGTTCCAAAAGGAACCCGGCCAGGATTACGGCGACACGCGCAACATGCTGGTACTGGAACTCGGCAAGGATTGGGCCGCCCGGCGCGACGACAAGATCGAACACTGGCTCGCCACGCATGTGGGCGACCCGCTGACGCCAGCGCCTAAACGACCGAGCCGGAAGCGTTGATCGTCGAGCAGTGAAACGCTGCGTTGATGCGAAGGCTTGATGCGCAGCTCAGATACCCGGCGTTGATGCGATGGCTTGATGCGCAGCTCAGATACTCGGCGTTGTTGCGAAGGCTTGATGCGCAGCCCTGTTACCCAGCGTTGATGTGCAGCGCAGCGGCTACGCTGCGCCCGCAACGTTGCCAGCCCTACGCCGGATGAACGTGACGAGCAAATCCGTCACTTCGTCCGGCCGGTCCAGACTCGGCAAATGGGCGGTGTCCGTGAGCTCATGGCCACTGCCGTTCGCCAGCATCGACGCCACCCGCTGGCTGCGCGCCTGAATGTTGGGAAAGTCACTGCGCCCCCACATCACCAGGGACGGCGCCCGGATCTCATTCAAGCGTTGATACGTCGGCAAGTGGTCGACGCTCGGCCCGGTCGGTGGCGACCGCAGTACGCCCGCGTGCATCTCAAGAAAAAGCTGGCGCGCAGCGCCTTCGACTCGCCCCTCGGGTTCCAGCGGACCATCCAGGAACAGACGCGCCTTCAACGCGTTCACGCGATCCAGATCGCGAGCGGATTCGGCTTGCTTCAACGTAGCCATCGCCTCTTGAATGGCGGCGGGTTGGGGCAAGTCAGGCGCGCCCGGCACCGTCGGCGCAATCAACACCAGCCCGCGCACACGATCCGAGTGCAGCAGCGCGGCGTCGAGCGCCACGCGCCCGCCTTGCGAGCAACCCACCAGAATCACAGGCTTGCCAGCCGCCACGGCATCCATCACCGCCATCAGGTCCGCCACGGCGGAATGATCTTCCGGCGCGCTATGCGTCTGCCCAAAACCACGCCGATCATAAGCAATCACCTTATTGCTAGAACTGAGCGCGCGCATCTGCGCCTGCCACATGCGCCGATCACAAATGGCGGCATGCAGAAAAACGACGGGGTCTCCGCTACCGGCAGTCTCGGCCGCCAACATCGCACGGCCAGATGGAATCTGATGACGAAGCGTGTTCATGGGGCAAGGTGAAAGGAATGGCGAAGTCGAAAATATACCCTTCGCGCAGACAATCCGGCGCAGCAATCGCAGGCGGACGACGACAAACGTGGCGACCGAACAGAGCCGCTACGCCGCCTTCACGCCACGTGTGGATTCCCGATACGCAACGGCGCACATCGCGGTCACGACGAGCGTCATGATGATGGTGAATGCCAGAAACAACACACCATACGCAATGTCCGATACCTTCAAGCGGTTCGCCACGTTGAGCATCATGACTTTGGCCAAGCCCACTGACAGGATCAGCGCGAACAACGCGGCGGCCAGCGGCCAACGCTTGAACGGCATCGCCGCGCGCGCTTCCCGGAAGCCGTACTCGCCCGCCACCGCGGCGCGCGGAAGGCTCAGCGCGTATACCGAGCCCGCATACAGCATCGGCACCCACAGCACCGCCAGAATGGCGAACAGCGTGACGAAGAAGCGGGTGTCGCCCACCCCGCCCATCGCAAAATAAATCACGATCGGCATGTCGGCCGTCGCTCGCAGCACTGCCGCCGCCACAATGATGAACAGCATCAGCAACGCCAGATGCTTTGCTTCGGCGTTGCCTCCGCCCCCCGTATCCACGGCATCGCCCAACACAATCACGCGGTGCCAGGCAAAGGTCATGCGCGCCAACGCGATCATGTTGACCAGCGCCAGCACAAGAAACGCGTATTGAATTGACCCGAACGACCGTGACACCAGCAAGGCAAACGGCAAGCTCAACACAAAGAGGCCGAACGACCATGGCGCAGCGGCCACCATGCGTCGGCCTTGCTGCCGGATGACACCGAACGCCTCTGCAAAAAAGCGCCCCGCCGCAAGTGGCTTCGACACGGTATTCCTTGGTGTGGTGGATAGGTTCTTGGGCTGACACACCGGGGGCCGACTTGCCTGCTCCCAATATGATCCGCGAAGAATATACCTTACTGGTCCACCAGCGCCGCAATGGGCGAGAAGAAGAGCGGCTGCTAGCGATTGGCGTTGAATCGGACCAGCACTAAGGGCTAAGACCTAAGGCTTAATTGCACCCTCCCCGCCGGCTTTCATCGATGTGCTACGGTTTATCTGCGGATCACCCGCACAACAGGAGGCGAGATGAAAACCCAGATCAGCTTCAAAAAGACCGATGGTTCCGATGGTGTTGCACTGCTTGACGGCGATGCGTCAAGCACGCTTCAGGCCAAGCGGGAACTGGCCAACAAGCTGGATCTTCCTGACATTGCCGCATCGGCGGGTCAAGACGAAGACATCGATGCACGACTCCGCCTGGGTGGCATTGACCCGAACTCCATCAAGGTCAATCACATCAGCGAGTGAACCGCATCATTGGACACGTCCGGGGCCATCGCCCATGTTGCACGTGTAGACATACAAAACGCCCCCGAGTTTGAACTGCACCCCAAAAGTTGGACACCCGTCCAACCTTTGGGGTCAGTTCAGTTTTTTTAGCGGGGCGTTTTTTTGATGAGCGGGTTGGCGACACGCCCAGCTTGATACCGACCTTCCAGTCAGCAGCCTTCAGGCAAAGCGTGGCTGGGGACTTGGACATCCGCCTCGATATGCCAGTAACGCTCTGGCCTGCGCAGGTCGTCCGGCACTCCGTTGAACGCCTTCAGTTGCGACACGTAGGCCGCAATGGCCACTTCCTTGCTGCCTAAATCGGCCTGGCCGCACGCAGGCGTCAACACCATGCCCCGGCCATACAGCTGCACCAGACGCGCTTGCACAACGCCGCTATGCGCCCGGTACGGCGCGTCTTCGTAGAAGAACCAGGCAATGTCAGGCAGGAGCTGCCTGACGCGTAGCGCGGCCTCGCTGACCCGAAGATGATCTCCATGGAAGAGCCCAAGCGGAATGCCCACCCTGCCCGGCGCCAAGTCGATCACGGTACTCAGCAGAGACTCCATCAGCGCCGGCATGGCGTGATCGGGATGCTCCAGATACTGGCAGTCAATGAACCCCAACGAACGCCCGCAACAGCGTATGGCCTCCAGCGCGCGGCAGTCTTCGGCTTCACGCGCACGCATGGCTTCTGCCGCACTAAGAAAGCCACATTCTCGATCCCACTCAGTAAGGATTCCCCCTTCGTGCGGCACCCCGGTAAAGACCGTCACAACAGTGCTGCCGGCACTGTGAGAAAGCAAGCTGCCACAGCTGAACACCGCGTCATCGAGGTGAGGCGAAATGATGACGAGCGGCCCATTCGGGACCATGGGGCTAAAGGCCGCGTTGGAGAGATTCAGATCGTAGGGCATTCGATTGCGGGATAGAGGCATCGACGTGGTGCTCAAGCAATAGCAAGCCGCATTCCCGCCTTTCGATCTCTCTGGCCCCCGTGTGCGAATGGCAAGCGCATTCGCACAGAATCAGAAAAAATAAACAGCCCACAATGAGAAAGGGGGTTAGTGATTTTCATCACTAACCCCCTTAGGGTATTGCTGGTCGGGACGGCGGGATTCGAACTCGCGACCCCTTGCACCCCATGCAAGTGCGCTACCAGGCTGCGCTACGCCCCGAAAGAAAAAGAGTATAGCAGAACAAAAATAAGTTTGCACGCATTGGTGCAAAAAAAGTGCTGAATACTCAAAAAAATTTGCGCCTCGTGTTCGTCGCTTGCACTAACGTCATGCAAAGCGGCGCGCGAGGCGCAACGTACTGCGGTGTGCAATGCGCATGGCTTCAAGAGCAACGCGCGTTGCGGGGCATGGCTTCAAGAGCAACGCGCGTTGCGGGTACTGCGATCAATCAAACCATCTTGGACGACGAAGAAATCAACGCTCTCAAGCCGTGGTGCTGGCGTTGCTGCTGGCGTTGGCGGACACGTTGGCAGGCAAGCCCAAAGCATCAGCAAGCATCGTCGAAACGTTGCCGAGCTCGTTACGCAAGGCTTGCATCTCGGCGCCTGACAAACGCACGGCGGCGTCTTGATCGTGCGGCATATCGCGCGCATCGCCTAAGCGATTGCGAGCGCCGCTGATCGTGAAGCCTTGTTCGTACAGCAAGGAACGGATGCGGCGGATCAGCAGCACTTCGTGGTGCTGATAGTAGCGGCGGTTGCCGCGCCGCTTCACCGGCTTGAGCTGCGTGAATTCCTGTTCCCAGTACCGCAAGACGTGAGGCTTGACGCCACACAGCTCGCTGACTTCACCAATGGTGAAGTAACGCTTGGCGGGAATGGGCGGTAGGGTAACGGTGGATTCAGTACGTGTCATAAGCGAATTTTATGCCGCGAAGGCGCCGGGAGCCGATAACAATTACCGACAAAGCGTATCACTCCGCGGCTTCGGGTGCAGCAGGGGTTGCCTGCTCCACCACGCTCTTGAGTTTCTGACTCGCGTGGAACGTAACCACGCGGCGTGCGGCGATGGGAATGGTCTCGCCGGTCTTGGGGTTGCGGCCCGGGCGCGGCGGTTTGTCGCGCACCTGGAAGTTGCCAAAGCCCGAGAGCTTGACGGAGTCTCCGCGCGCCAGGGCGTCGCGGATTTCTTCGAAGAAAGTATCGACGATGTCCTTGGCCTCGCGCTTGTTCAGACCGACCCGCTCAAAGAGCAGTTCGGCCAGCTCAGCCTTGGTCAAGGTGCGTGGCTCGGCAGCAAGCATACTGTTCCCCATGGTTCATGTACGCTGGCGCGCGCCGTGAGCACTGACCAATGCATCCTTGATGCGGGACAGGCATTCCGCCACACGGGCTTCGTCCAGAGTGACTTCAGTGTCCTGTAGCCAGAATCGGAAAGCAAGGCTTTTCTCGGTGACGGGCTCGCTGCCGTGGGCCTTCTCGCGCCACACGTCGAACACGCGCACGTCCTGCACCACAGCCAGTTGCGCATCCGCTTTGACGGCGGCGGCAACGGTGTCGAGCATGGCTTGCGTGGACACGGGAGCATCGACCCACAAGGCCAGATCGCGCACCACCACCGGCTGGCGCGAGAGCTCGCGCACTTGCGGCAACTCACCTTCGGACAAGGCGTCAACATCGAGTTCGAAGACGACGGGCGCATGCGCCAGGTCTGCTTGCTGCGCCCAACGCGGATGCAGTTCACCGACCCAACCCACTTGCTTGCCGTCCAGTTCGATGCGAGCGCTGCGGCCCGGATGCAGCGCCGGATGCGCAGCGGCTTCAAAACGCAGACGGCGGCCGCGTGCGCCGAACAGCGCTTCGACATCCATCTTCACATCAAAGAAGTCCACTTGACGCGTGGCCACGCCCCACTGTTCTTCAACCGCCGGCCCCCACGCGGCGCCCGACAAACGCATCGGTTGACGCACGCCGGCCACTTCCAGCGGACCATCCTGTGCGGATGCATCACGCATGAACACGCGGCCCAATTCAAACACACGCACGCGCGACTGCTTGCGGTTGGCGTTGTGGCGAATGTTGGCGATCAGGCCACCGATCAGGCTCGAACGCATGACCGACAGATGGCTTGCAATCGGGTTCACCAGACGCACGGGCGTGTCGTTACCAGCGTAGTCGCGCTCCCAATCTGCTTCGACGAAGCTGTAGTTGACGACTTCCTGGTAGTCCTGCGCAGCGGTCAGGCGGCGCAGCGCGTGCGCACCGCGATGCACTTCGGGCTGCGAGAACATCTTCGCGCGCGCCATCGGCGGCACGTCAGGAATGCTTTCGAAACCGTAGATGCGGGCCACTTCTTCGATCAGGTCTTCTTCGATTTCCAGATCGAAACGGTACGACGGCGGGCTGACGATGAAGTCGTCGCCTTCGACCGTGAATTCCAGACCCAGGCTGGCGAAAATCTTCGCGACCTGCTCTTGCGTGACTGGCACGCCCAGCACGCGATGGCAACGCGCCAGGCGCATGCGCACAGGCGGACGCGCCGGCAGGTTGACGATCTGGTCGTCGATGGGGCCGACCTGGCCGCCGCAGATGTCGACGATCAGGCGGGTGATGAATTCAAGGTGTTCAGGAATGCTGGCGTAGTCCACGCCACGCTCGAAGCGATGGCTGGCTTCGGAGCTGAACTTGTAGCGGCGCGCGCGGCCGGCGATGGCTTGCGGCCACCAGAACGCGGCTTCCAGATAGATGTTTTGCGTGTCCAGCGTGACCGAGGTTGCTTCGCCACCCATGATGCCGGCCAGGCTTTCCACCTGATCGCCGGCCACGACCACGCCGACCTTCGGGTCGAGCGTGATGGTCTGGCCGTTCAGCAGTTCAAGGGTCTCGCCTTCGCGCGCCCAGCGCACGGAGATGTCGCCGCCGATCTTGTCCAGATCGAACACATGCGACGGACGGCCCAGCTCAAGCATGACGTAGTTGGAGATATCCACCAGCGCCGACAGCGAGCGTTGGCCCGCGCGCTCCAGGCGCGTCTTCATCCAGTCGGGCGTTGCCGCGCGGGCGTTCACGCCGCGGATCACACGGCCACCGAAACGGCCGCACAAGTCAGGCGCTTCAATCTTGACGGGCAGGCGCTCATCCAGCGTGACCGGCACGGTGACGGCCGTCGGCACGGACAACGGCGCACCCGTCAGGGCAGCGACTTCGCGCGCCACGCCAAGGATCGACAGGCAGTCGGCGCGATTGGGCGTGAGCTTGAGCGTGAAGAGCGTGTCGTCCAAGTCCAGCGCTTCGCGGATGGACTGGCCGGGCACCATGTCGGCGGGCAGTTCCAGCAGCCCAGCGTGGTCTTGCGACAAGCCCAGTTCGCGGGCCGAGCACAACATGCCCGACGATTGCACGCCGCGCATTTTCGCCACGCCAATCTTCATGCCGCCAGGCAGTTCTGCGCCCACGCGAGCCAGCGGCACTTTCAGGCCAGCGGCAGCGTTCGGCGCGCCGCACACGATTTGCAGGCGCTCGCCGGAACCATCGTCCACTTGGCAAACGCGCAGCTTATCGGCGTCGGGATGCGGAGCGATCTCGACGATGTGGCCCACAACCACGCCAGTGAAGGCAGGTGCGGCGGGCGCGGTGTCTTCGACTTCCAGGCCAGCCATGGTGAGCCGGTGCGCGAGTTCGTCGGTTGCGATCGGAGGGTTGACCAGCGTACGCAGCCAGGATTCGGGAAATTGCATGATCAGCCGTCTGTTATTCGTTGAACTGGCGCAAGAAGCGCAAATCGCCTTCGTAGAACTGGCGCAGATCGTTGACGCCGTAGCGCAACATCGTCAGGCGCTCAAGTCCGGAGCCGAAGGCAAAGCCGATGTAGCGCTCGGGATCAAGGCCGAAGTTGCGCACCACTTCGGGGTGCACCTGACCCGAGCCGGAGATTTCCAGCCAGCGGCCACGGTTGGGACCCGAGGTGAACATCATGTCGATTTCGGCGGACGGTTCCGTGAACGGGAAGAACGACGGACGGAAGCGCACGACGAGATCGTCGCTTTCAAAGAAGCAACGCAGGAAATCGGTGTACACGCCTTTCAGATCGGCAAACGAGATGTCCTCGGCGATCCAGAGCCCTTCCACCTGATGGAACATGGGCGAGTGCGTGGCGTCGCTGTCGACGCGATAAGTGCGCCCCGGCGCAATGACCTTGATGGGCGGCTTGTGCATGCGGGCGTAACGCACCTGCATGGGGCTGGTGTGCGTGCGCAGCAGCAGCGGCAGGCCGTCGGCGTCGTTCATGTCGACGTAGAACGTGTCCTGCATGGAACGCGCCGGGTGGTCCAGCGGGTTGTTCAATGCGGTGAAATTGGTCCAGTCATTTTCCACTTCGGGGCCGTCGGCCACGTCGAAGCCAATGGAACGGAAGATGGCTTCCACACGTTCCCAGGTCCGGATCACCGGATGGATGCCTCCCGGCGCGCGACCGCGGCCAGGCAAGGTGACGTCAATGGTTTCGGAGGCCAGCCGGGCGTCCAGTTCCGCCTGCGCCAATGCGGCGCGGCGCGAAGTCAGGAGCTCTTCGACTTGTTGTTTGGCCTGATTGATCCGGGCGCCCATCTCGCGCTTCTGCTCGGGATCGAGCTTGCCCAGGCCTTTCAGCAGCACCGTCAGTGCGCCTTCCTTACCCAGGAATCGAGCCTTTGCGTTCTCAAGCGCGGCGGCATCCGTAGCCGCGGCGAACCGTTCTTGCGCCTGGGAGACCAGGTCGTCAACCAATAGAGTCATGAAATCCAGCCTTCAAAACGCAAACGGGGCTATTACAGCCCCGTTTGCAGCGATGCGCGATGAGTTAAAGCGCGCGATCAGGCAGCCAAGGCAGCCTTGGCTTGCTGCACGATGGCGGCAAAGCCGGCCTTATCGCGCACGGCCAGATCGGCCAGAACCTTACGGTCCAGTTCGATCGAAGCCTTCTTCAGACCAGCGATGAACACGCTGTAGCTAACGCCATGTTCGCGGACGGCAGCGTTGATACGCGTGATCCACAGAGCGCGGAAGGTGCGCTTCTTGTTACGACGGTCGCGGTAGGCGTATTGGCCAGCGCGCATGACTGCTTGCTTGGCAATACGGAACACATTACCGCGGCGGCCACGGTAACCCTTGGCGGCGGCAATGACTTTTTTGTGACGTGCGCGGGCAGTTACGCCGCGTTTGACGCGAGGCATATTAGATCTCCCTTATCAAGCGAAAGGCATCATGGCCTTGACGGAGGCCACGTTGGATTCATGAACGGCCGTCGAGCCGCGCAATTGACGCTTGGCCTTCGTGGTCTTCTTGGTCAGAATGTGGCGCTTGAACGCCTGACCGCGCTTGATGGAGCCGCTGCCGCGAACCTTAAAGCGCTTGGAGGCGCTTTTCTTGGTTTTCATCTTGGGCATGATGATTCCCTAAACTTAAACTCGTAGTTGATTTGACATGACGCGAGGTGTTTGGCGTTGCTGGCAAAAAGCCCTAGGGCTAGCACCGATGCGACGGCAAAACTTGTAAACCTGTTGCCACTTCTGAGGTACTTCTTGGCGTAGTGCCAACTTGCTGCGAACCGCGAAATGGCATTGCTGCCAGACACGGCTTCCTCCCAGGTCTTGGCAAAAAAGTAGCCGAGATCCGGGAAAGCCTTTGATTATATGGTGATTTCCGGGCTGTTGTCGAGTCAGCTGGTGCAAAAAGCTCAACAGCGCGCACGGGACGTTTCCAGAGACGCATCATACGCCCGGACGCCGGTACTGCACCGCTTGCGCCACATGCCGGGCGGCTAGCGTTTCCTCTCCGTCCAGATCGGCGATTGTGCGGGCAACACGCAACGCCCGGTGCAGGGCGCGTCCAGACCCCGCCAGACGTCGCATCGCCTGGAACAGCAGTGTTTGCGCGTCCTTTTCCATCACACAGTGCTGATCAAGCTCCGGCCCCGCCAGCGCCGCATTCAGCTTGCCCTGCCGGGCCATTTGGCGAGCCCGGCAGCGCATGACGCGCTCCTGGACGGGCGCGGAAGCTTCGCCGGGCGGCCCTCCCATGGATTCGGGGTCGGATGGCGGCAACGCCATATGCAGGTCGATGCGGTCCAGTAAAGGGCCCGATATCTTGCCCACATAGCGCGCCACCTGATCCGGCGTGCAGACACAGGGCCGGCCGGGATGGCCGCGCCAGCCGCATGGGCAAGGGTTCATGGCGGCGATCAGCTGGAAGCGTGCGGGAAATTGCGCCGCACGCAACGCCCGTGCAATGACCACCCTGCCCGCCTCTAACGGTTCGCGCAGGGCTTCAAGCGTACGGCGACTGAACTCAGGTAATTCATCCAAAAACAAGACGCCATGGTGGGCAAGGCTGATCTCACCCGGACGGGGCCGGCTGCCGCCGCCCACCAGCGCGGCCACGGTAGCGGAATGGTGTGGAGACCGAAACGGGGGCTGCCCCATCAAGGCGTCGGGCAAGCCCGCTAGCGCAGCTACGGCCGCCGCCTCCAAGGCCTCGGCGCGGCCCAGGGGCGGCAACAGGCCGGGCATGCGCGCGGCCAACATGCTTTTGCCCGCCCCGGGCGGCCCGATCATCAACAAGCTATGGCCGCCTGCCGCCGCCACTTCCAGCGCTCGCCGGGCCGCCGGCTGACCGCGGACATCCGACAGGCATGGCGCGGGGGCCGCTTGCGGCCATGGCTTGGGCACGGCGTCCGGCAACAAACAAACCCCTGCGGCATGCGCGGCCACATCGGCCAGGCTACGCGCCGACAGGACACGCAAGCCCGGCACCCACGCCGCCTGTTCCGCGCTGCCCGCCGGCAGGATCAGCGTGGTGTGGGAGGCATCCCGCGCCACGCTTAGCGCGATGATCAGTGGCGACGCAACCGGCACCAACGCCCCCGTCAGCGAAAGCTCACCCGCCAACACCAGATTCGCCAGGGAGGGGTCTGGCGCCGGCAACACGGGATCACCACCATCGGTCGGAGCGGCCAGTTGGCCGGAAGCCAGCAACAGCCCCAGCGCAATAGGCAGGTCGAATCGGCCCGACTCTTTCGGCAAATCGGCCGGCGACAAGTTAACGGTGATTCTGCCTGGCGGAAATGTGAAACCACTATTCAATATGGCGGCGCGCACGCGTTCGCGGCTTTCGCGCACCTCGGTGTCAGCCAAGCCGACCACATTGAAACTCGGCAACCCTGGGCCAAGATGCGTTTCCACGCGCACGGCATGCGCATGCAGGCCGCTAAGCGCCCGGCTGGCTAGAACGGCAAGCGTCAAGACGGTCTCCCGTGCGGAACAAGACCGTCAGTATCGGCAATCGGCAAGCGCTCGTGGACTGGGCTGGGACATAAACATCCCTTACCTAGCCACGATCAACCGCCCTTTTCGAACCACTACACCCAATGAAAAACGACCGCGATTAGCGGTCGTTTTGATATTCCTACGACAGGCGCCAGCTTACTTGTCCAGGGCCGACAAACGCGACTCCAGCTGCTGCACTTGCGCCGCCAATTGATCAACCTTGGCGCGTGTACGGGCAAGCAAATCCGCCTGCACGTCGAATTCTTCGCGGGTGACCAGATCCATCTTGGTGAAGGCTTGAGCCATCATCGCGCGCACGTTCTTTTCAACGTCGGCGGCCGGGCTGCGGGCGATCAGGTCGGAAATATTCTTCTGGATGTCTTCCATCCATTGGGTGCGATTGTTCATAGCGGCCTCTCTGTGTTCTTGATGCCTCAAGTGTAGTGCTTTGCCGATCCGGCGCAGAAGTCCGAAAAGGATTATGCAAAAAAAGAGGGCGGGCCGCATGCGGTGACCGCCCATCAAAGCACAGGAGAAAACCGGGCTGCCATGGCGGCAACCCCCTACCAACATCGTTACGGGCAGCCCATCTGGCTTGCCGATTGCGTGAACAGATCCGACGACTGCTTGCATTGCGCCGCCAACTGCGTCTTGTCGGGAATGGACGCCCATTGCGTTTTGGCCGCATCAAGCTGCTGCTTGATGCTGGCTGCGGCCGGGTTGCTGCTGCCTAATTTATCCATGCATGCGTTGACCTTGGCCAGATACGCTTCGCACTCCGCCGGCACCGCTGCCGCACTTGCCACGGGAGGCGACGCAGCCGGCCAGCGCCCCTATTGACGCGGCCAGCGCCAACACGCCGATTAACTTGCGTTGACTCTTCATTGTGTCCTCTTTCCGTTCTTGCTTTTTATTAAGAGCCACATCACCGGAACCCCTTATGCGGCCCGATCCGCTCACCAGAAAACAGGAGCTGGTCTTGATTCTTCTTCAGCCAGCTGCCGTCAACAAGCTGATGGGTGTAAACCCCCGTATCAAGCCCTCCCCCATTTTGGGCACCTTGCAACATCGCTGGCTGGCAACTGAATGCCTCGCCACTTTGGGCTGCACGCCCGGCCCGTAAGGCTGTGCGGCCTGCGGAACAGGCGCCGAGGGTGCTGTTCATCGATGCAAAATCCAATACAAACCGCAACCGCCACAGCATCAACTGGCTACAAATGCCAGCGGCGAAACATATTTCGTTGCATCACCGGCATTCACCACGTTACGCACCACATTGAGGCTGACTAGTGGTGCATGGCGCACTATATTGGTGCAAACAGGCACAACTCATGCGCCTGCACCTCCCCTTTCCGGGTACGCACCAACATGGCATGGATCTTGCTTGATAGTCGAGGCCAACGTGCAACCATGAGAGGAAATGCCATGAAACTCATCATCGCCATCATCAAGCCCTTCAAGCTCGACGAAGTGCGGGTGGCTCTATCCGGGATCGGCGTCCAGGGCCTGACTGTTACCGAAGTAAAGGGTTTTGGCCGCCAAAAGGGCCATACCGAGCTGTATCGCGGCGCTGAATACGCCGTCGACTTTCTGCCCAAGCTGCGAGTTGAAGCGGCCGTGCCCGACCACCTTGTCGATCAGGTCATCGAAGCGATTGAACAAGCCGCCCGTACCGGAAAGATCGGCGACGGCAAGATCTTCGCCGCGCCCCTGGAACAAGTGATCCGTATCCGCACGGGTGAAGCTGGCGAAGCTGCGCTGTAAATAAATAAAGAAAGACTCATTGGAGCCTGAAAATGGATAAAGCAGATATCTCCTGGTTGCTCGTCTCTACCCTGCTTGTATTGATGATGGCCGTACCCGGTCTGGCGTTGTTCTATGGCGGCCTGGTACGCAGCAAGAACGTGCTGTCGGTGTTGCTCCAAGTGCTGTGCACGTTTGTGCTGGGCCTGGTTCTCTGGTTCATCTACGGCTATTCCCTTGCATTCACCGAGGGCAACGCCTTCTTCGGCGGCCTGTCGCGCGCCTTCTTCTCTGGCATGTTCACACCGGCTGACGGCAAGTACGCCATGTCGAACACCTTGACCGAGCTGCTGTTCGCCTCGTTCCAGGCCACGTTCGCCGGCATCACCTGCGCGCTGATCGTGGGCAGCTTTGCTGAACGCGCCCGCTTCTCCGGGGTGCTGGTGTTTACGGTGATCTGGTTCACGTTCGCCTACATTCCCATCGCCCACATGGTGTGGTTCGCGTCCGAAACGGCGCCGGGCCTGCTCAATGCCAAGGGCGCACTGGACTTTGCCGGCGGCACCGTGGTGCACATCAATGCTGGCGTGGCCGGTCTGGTGGGCGCATATGTGGTCGGCAAGCGTGTGGGCTACGGCCGCGAAGCCATGCAGCCGCACAACCTGCCGATGACGTTTATCGGCGCCGCCCTGCTGTGGGTGGGCTGGTTCGGTTTCAACGCGGGTTCGGCGCTGGCCGCCAACGAGAACGCCACTCTGGCCTTCTTCAACACGATGATCGCCACGGCGGGTGCGGTGCTGGCCTGGCTGTTCACGGAATGGGCCATCAAGGGCAAGCCCTCGATGCTGGGCGCCGCCTCCGGCGCGATTGCCGGCCTGGTGGGCATCACCCCCGCCGCCGGCCTGGTTGGCCCGGTGGGCGCACTGATCATCGGCGTGGTTGCCGGTATCGTCTGCGTCTGGGGTGTGAATGGCCTGAAGCGCATGCTGCGTGCCGATGACGCACTGGATGTGTTCGGCATCCACGGCGTGGGCGGTATCGTCGGCGCCCTGCTGACCGGCGTGTTCAACGCGCAAGTCCTCGGTGGCCCCGGCCTGGCTGAGCCTGGCATGATCGCCCACCAACTGTGGGTCCAGCTGGAAGGCGTGCTGCTGACCATCGTCTGGTCCGGCGTGGTGGCGTGGATTGCCTACAAGATCGCCAATGCCCTGTGCGGCATGCGTGTGCCGGAAGACCAGGAGCGCGAAGGCCTGGACGTCACGAGCCACGGCGAATCGGCGTATCACAGCTAATGCGGTATCTCGGCCCGCCGCGAAATGTGGCGGGCCGGCAAGAAACGGCGCCGGGATCACATCCCGGCGCTTTTTTTTGCGTTGCGCGAAGACAAAATAACGCCCCGAATCGGGGCGTTTTACTGTCCGGAGTAGAGCGGATCAAATGGGATCAAGCCGGATCAAGCGCATCCAGATCAACGGGCAAGGCGCGGTTCAGCGCCGTCGCCACCTTGATGCGCAACGCGTTGGAATGCGCGCGGCGCACTTCACGCTTCACGTCCAGCAACTGCTGCGGATGCATCGAGAACTCGGTCAGCCCCAAGCCCAGCAGCAAGCGTGTCATGCGCGAATCGCCCGCCATTTCGCCGCAGACCGCAACCGGCTTGCCCGCCCGCTCACCCGCATTGATGGTATTGGCCACCAGGCGTAGCACAGCGGGATGCAGCGGATCGTAGAGCGCGGCCACATCGTGGTCGCCGCGGTCGATCGCCAAGGTGTATTGGATGAGATCGTTCGTGCCGATCGACAGGAAATCCAGCGCCTGGGCAAACGGTTCGATTGCAATCGCGATGGCGGGCACCTCGACCATGGCGCCCACTTCCATGTGCGGCGCGTAGGCTTGACCGCGCGCATCGAGTTCGCGCCGTGCGGACTCGATGGCCGCCTTGGTCGCCACCACTTCATGCATGTGCGCAATCATGGGGATCAGCAGCCGCACAGGACCATGAGCCGACGCCCGCAGAATGGCGCGTAACTGCGTCGCGAACATTTCCGGACGCGCCAGGCAATACCGGATGGCGCGTTGCCCCAACGCCGGGTTGGTGGCCACGGTGGCTTCACCATCCAGCGTTTTGTCCGACCCGATATCCAGCGTGCGAATTGTGACGGGCCGGCCCGCCATCACCTTCACCACCGAGGAATAGGCTTCGTACTGCTCTTCTTCGCCAGGCAGGTCCGGTCGACCCATGAAGAGGAATTCGCTACGGAACAGGCCAATGCCATGCGCACCAGAAGCCAGCGCCAGCGCGGCCTCTTCGGGCAGTTCGATATTGGCGTGCAGGACGATATCGATACCATCCAGCGTGACCGAAGGTTCATCACGCAGCAGGCCGAGTTCGGCGCGCTCGTCGGCATATACAGCCTGACGGAGGCGGTATTCCTGAAGAATGCGGTCTGACGGATTGACGACCACGGCGCCGGCCGCGCCGTCGATGATCAGCATGTCGCCGTCGCGAACCAATTCGCGCACGTTGCCCATGGCCACCACGGCCGGCACGCCCATGCTGCGGGCCACGATGGCCGTGTGCGACGTGGGGCCACCCAGGTCGGTCACGAAGGCTGCAAAGCGCCCACCGCGCAAGCGCAGCATGTCGGCCGGCGAGATATCGTGCGCCACCACCACCAGCGCATCGTCGCCGCCCATGTGCGACATGTCGGGCAAGATCGCCGACGTGCCGGACAGCACGTGCAGCACGCGCTCGATGACTTGGCGGACATCAGCCCCGCGCTCGCGCAGGTACTCGTCTTCCATGGCGTCAAACTGCTGGCCAAGAATCTGGCCTTGCGTCGTCAGCGCCCATTCGGCGTTGTAGTGTCGTTCGGCGATCAGAGCCAGCGTCTGCTCGGCCAATAGCGGGTCGCCCAACAGCAGGCTGTGCACGTTCAGCATGGCGCCCAGCTCGCGCGGCGCATCGGCCGGCAAGGTGTCGGCCAACAGCAGCAATTCGTGCTGCGCCGAAGCCAGGGCCTCAGTCAGGCGGCTGCTTTCGGCGGGCACATCCTCGGGCGATATCCGGTAGTGCGCCACTTCCAAGGCAGCGGCGCCCATGACGACGGCGCGTCCGATGGCATATCCCTTCGCAACGCCTTTGCCATAAAGACAAACGACGGGGCTGGCAGGGCCAGCTCCGTCGTGAGCATTGTTCGGGGTCGTAGACGCGCCAGCCTCAGCAACGCTCAGGCTGGCGGATTCATGGGAGTTTCTATTCCTGCTCACCGAATTTGCTGTCGAACAAGGTTTCGATTTCGGAAAGGGCTTGATCGGCGTCGCCGCCGGAAGCCTCCAGTTTGACCGTCACGCCCAGCCCGGCCGCCAACATCATGACGCCCATGATGCTCTTGGCGTTCACGCGCTGCGCGCCACGCGAGATAAAGATCTCGCTTGAGAACTTGCTGGCCAGTTGCGTCAGCTTGGCGGCGGCCCGCGCATGCAAACCCAATTTATTGCTGATGACGATGTCTTTTGTAGGCATAGGAAATATTATGACTGCGGATTAACGCCGCAGTGTTGATCGCAGCAACAAACCAAACCGCTAACCGCTCTTCGGCTTGGATTGCCAGCCGACATAATAGGGCAAATTCCCGCCCGTCAGTCTACACGCAAGACGCCCTGCACTCCGCCGGCCAGCGCCTTTTCGCGCGTATCAGCCAACGGCAGATTGCGATATGTCAAAGCGCGCAGCAGCATCGGGGTATTCAAACCTGCCAGCACGCAGCATTGAATGCCTTGTGCTTGCGCATCGGCGACGGCGCGCTTGGAGATATTTGCGGGCGTCGCGCCGATCAGATCCGTCAGCACCAGAACACCGGCGCCGTGGTCCTGCTCAAGAATGTCCTTCAGGACGTCCGGCGCCAAATCGTCCGGACGGTCTTCAGGCTGGATATCGTGAATGGCCAGCATGCCGTCAAGGTTGCCCATGACGTGGCTGGCGCACTCGCGCATCGCCGCGCCCAAAGGCGCGTGCACGACGATAACAATACCCGTGGTCATGACGGATTCCAGAGAGATCAGGCCGCGGTGGCAGTGGTCGCCACGGCGTTTTCAAGCGCCTGGACGAACATGCCCGCGACATCGAAACCGGTCTGTTCGGCAATCTCTACGAAACAGGTGGGGCTGGTGACATTCACTTCGGTGACGTAATCGCCAATGACGTCCAGGCCCACCAGCAGCAGGCCGCGAGCCGCCAGCTTGGGAGCCACGGCTTCGGCGATTTCGCGGTCGCGCGGCGACAATTCCTGCGCCACGCCACGGCCGCCTGCGGCCAGATTGCCGCGGGTTTCGCCGGCCAGCGGAATACGCGCCAGCGAATACGGCACGGGCTTTCCGCCAATCAGCAAAATCCGCTTGTCGCCCTTGACGATATCGGGGATGTAACGCTGAGCCATGATGGTGCGCGCGCCGTTGTCGGTCAGCGTTTCCAAAATGGCGTTCAGGTTCGGGTCCTTGGGCTGCAGGCGGAACACGCCCGTGCCGCCCATGCCGTCCAGCGGCTTCACGATCACATCGTGGTGCGTATCGTGGAAAGCCTTCAGGCGAGCCATGTTGCGGGTCACCAGCGTGGGCGCGGTGAACTCGCTGATCTCGGTGATGGCCAGCTTTTCAGGATGGTTGCGAATCGCCGCGCCGCTGTTGAACACGCGGGCGCCTTGGGCCTCGGCGTATTCGAGCAAGTGCGTGGAATACACGTATTCCATGTCGAAAGGCGGGTCTTTGCGCATGACGACCGCCCCGAAATCGGCCAGCGGCAGATCTTGGGCGGGGGACTCCGTCCACCAGTCGTGGCCGTGCAGGTCGGCATCTGCCACCAGCGCGATCGGCGTGGTGACGGCTTTGACCGTGCCGCCCTCGATGTAGAGGTCGCCCTGCATGGCCACGCTAAGCGTATGCCCGCGCGCCACCAGGGCACGCATCATGGCAACCGAACTGTCCTTGTACGCTTTGAGCAGCGGCAAGGGATCCAAAACGAACAAAACATGCATCGCGACACCCTGAACGGACGCCGCCTTCCCTCGCGGGAAGGCGGCTTTATGACATCGTAGCGCAGAGCCGCCCAATAAGCGAACCCGCCGGTCACGAGGTGGACGGCGGGTCGGATGTCTAGCGGCCAAGCCTTCCGGGGAAGGCTACGGCTGGAACTCAGGCCGCCGATTCAGGCTTGCCAACCGGCACGGCCTTCTTCTTGGGCGCCAGCACCATGACCATCTGACGGCCTTCGAGCTTCGGCATGGCTTCGACCTGGGCAAGTTCCAGCAGATCATCGCGCACACGTTCAAGCACCCGCATACCGAGTTCCTGGTGAGCCATTTCGCGGCCACGGAAACGCAGCGTCACCTTGGCCTTGTCGCCCTCTTCGAGGAAGCGGCGCAGGTTGCGCAGCTTGACTTGGTAGTCGCCCTCGTCGGTGGCCGGACGGAATTTGACTTCCTTGACCTGAATGACCTTCTGCTTGGAACGAGCTTCGGCTTGACGCTTCTGCTCTTGGTACTTGAACTTACCGTAGTCCATCAAACGGCAGACCGGCGGCTCGGCGTTCGGCGCGATTTCCACCAGATCCACGTCGCTTTGCTCGGAAAGACGGAACGCGTCGGCGATCTTGACGATGCCCAGCTGTTCTCCTTCCAGACCTATCAGGCGCACCTCGGGGACGCGGATTTCACCGTTGATGCGATTGGCTTTTTCAGTGGCGATGTTGAAAGCTCCTAGAAATGTTAAGCAGCACTGCTATCAGGTTGATTGACGTCGCGACGGGAGGAGACATCCTCGGACAATCGCGCGACGAACTCGTCGTATGCGATGGCGCCAAGGTCCAATCCGCCCAGACCGCGTACGGCTACGGTGCCGTTTTGCTTCTCCTTGTCGCCGACGACAAGAATGTACGGCACCTTTTGCAGGCTGTGCTCCCGGATTTTACGAGTGATTTTTTCACCACGCAAATCGGACTCTACTCTAAAGCCTTGTTTTTTCAGGCTTTGTGTGATTTCAGCCGCATAATCGGCCGAAGGTTCAGAAATGCAGCATACGACAGCCTGCACCGGAGCCAGCCAAGGAGGCATCGCACCGGCGTGGTTTTCGATAAGCATACCGATAAAACGCTCGAGCGAACCCAGGATGGCACGGTGCAGCATAACCGGCGGACGGCGCTGGTCGTTCTGGTCCACGTACTCGGCGCCTAAGCGCACAGGCATGGAGAAGTCGACCTGAATCGTACCGCATTGCCAGTGACGGCCAATAGCGTCCTTCAGCGTGTACTCGACCTTGGGGCCGTAGAACGCGCCCTCGCCCGGCGAAATTTCGAATTCGCAGCCGGTGCGGCGCAGGCTTTCCATCAGCGCCTGTTCGGCCGTATCCCAGACTTCGTCCGAGCCGATACGCTTTTCAGGACGCGTAGCGACCTTATACAGCACTTCGGTGAAGCCGAAGTCGCGGTAGACCTTTTGCAGCAGGGCCGTGAAGTCGGCGCATTCGTCCTGGAGCTGTTCTTCGGTACAGAAAATGTGACCGTCGTCTTGCGTAAAGCCGCGCACGCGCATCATGCCGTGCAGCGAGCCCGAAGGTTCGTTGCGGTGGCATTGACCGAATTCGCCATAGCGCAGGGGCAGCTCGCGATAGGAATGCAGGCCGGAATTGAAGATCTGCACGTGGCCCGGGCAGTTCATCGGCTTCAAGCCATAGACGCGGTTCTCGGACTCGGTCGTGAACATGTTTTCACGATAGTTGTCCCAGTGGCCCGTCTTCTTCCACAGCGACAGATCCAGGATCTGCGGCGCTTTGACTTCCTGGTAGCCGTTGTTGTTGTAAACGGCGCGCATGTACTGCTCAACCTGCTGCCACAGGGCCCAGCCCTTGGGGTGCCAGAAGATCAGGCCAGGCGCTTCGTCCTGGAAGTGGAACAGGTCGAGTTCGCGGCCAATCTTGCGGTGGTCGCGGCGCTCGGCCTCTTCCAGCATGTGCAGGTAGGCTTCCTGCTCTTCCTTCGTGGCCCAGGCGGTGCCGTAGATGCGCTGGAGCATCTCGTTCTTGCTGTCGCCGCGCCAGTAGGCGCCGGCCACCTTCATCAGCTTGAAGACCTTCAGCTTGCCCGTGGACGGCACGTGGGGGCCGCGGCACAGGTCGATGAAGTCGCCTTCGCGGTACAGGCTGAGCGGTTCGTTCGACGGAATCGAAGCGATGATCTCGGCCTTGTACTGTTCGCCAATGCTCTTGAAGAATTCAACGGCGTCGTCGCGCGTCCATTCTTCACGCGTGACAATTTCGTCCTTTTTGACGAGCTCAGCCATCTTCTTTTCGATGGCGGCCAAGTCTTCAGGCGTGAACGGGCGCTTGTACGAGAAGTCGTAGTAGAAGCCGTTGTCAATCACGGGGCCGATGGTGACCTGGGCGTCCGGGAACAGCTGCTTGACCGCGTAGGCCAGCAGGTGAGCCGTGGAGTGGCGGATCAGGTCCAGGCCGTCGGCGTCTTTGGCGGTAACGATGGCCAGACGCGCATCGCCTTCGATGCGAAAGCTGGTGTCGACCAGCTTGGATTCCGAGCCTTCAACCGTTACGCGGCCGCCCAAGGCGGCTTTGGCCAGGCCCGTACCGATCGATTGCGCCACTTCGGCAACCGTTACCGGCCCCGGATATTGGCGCTGCGAACCATCGGGCAATGTGATCTGTACCATCGGGAGTGCTTCCTGGGGTTCTTGGAACTAAAAATCGAAAATCAGAAACGAAAAACGCGGCTTGAGAGCCGCGTTCTTTTGGTTGTCTTGCTGAGTTCTACCGCCGACCTGACACGGTGAAACCCGACGCACGAAAAACTAACGCGACATAGGGCGAAAGTTCCGGGTCGTAGTTCGTGCCAGCGGGAAAAACATGATTCTAAGCCTGTTGGGACGCGCCCGAGGCGGCGCGAAGCAATGTTGCGCAATCAAGATCAACGTTGAAAACAAATCGGGCTTGAGCCCGAGTCAACCTGCGACATCAACGGATCAACTGCATTTAACGTTGCCGATTGTAGCACCCTTCGCGCCCTTTCCGTCGCAAATGCGCGACAAATACGCCCTGATCAGACCAGGTTGCGGCAATTCGCAAGGGCCGCCAGCGCATGGCGCACGCCCTCTTGCCAGGGCGGCGCGTGGATACCGAACTGCCGGGCCAGCAGGCCCGTATCCAGGCAGGAGTTCAAGGGCCTGGCCGCTGTGTTCGGGTGCTGATCCGCAGACACGGCTTGGATATCGTCCGGGGTCAGCGTCACCGGCAAGCCCGCGCGCCGCGCCTGCTCGGCGATGAAGCAGGCGTACTCATGCCAACTGACCCGCCCCGCGGCGGCCACGTGGTACAGCCCGAATGGAAACCCGGCGCGGTCAAGGAAATAGCGCGCAACCGCCACCGCGGTCACATCGGCGATGAAGGCGGCGCCGGTGGGCGCGCCATGCTGATCACTGACCACACGCAACGCCTCGGGCTGGCGCAACGCCATCAACATTGATTTCAGGAAAGAGTTGCCGAACACGCCGTAGATCCACGACGTGCGAAACAACAGGTGGGCGGCATTCATGGCCTGCACCGCGCGCTCACCCGCCAGCTTGCTGCGCCCGTTGACGTTCAGCGGGCTGGGCGTGTCGGTTTCGACATAGGGGCCGGATTTCGCGCCGTCGAACACGTAGTCCGATGAGTAATGAACGATCAGCGCTGCCCGGCTTGCGGCCAGAGCGGCCAGCTCTCCGGCCGCCTCTGCGTTGATCCGCATGGCGCGAACTGCGTCTTCTTCGGCACGATCCACCGCCGTGAGCGCAGCGGCGTTGACGATGACATCCGGCTTCTCTTGACGCACCAGGCGCGCCAGCTGCAAGGGGTAGGTCAGGTCGCAATCACTGCGCCCAACCGCCACCACCACACCGAGCGGAGCAAGGCTGCGCCGCAGCTCAAAACCCAGTTGGCCGTCGCGTCCTAACAGCAGAATCTTCTTGGTCATGCTCGCGCTCACTACTAGGCCGAGGGTGCAACGGTCTGATTTTGACGCGTTTCTCGTCCGCACAGCCGTATGAAAACGTAATCTGCCTTCGCAAATTTAAGACTACGTGCGGAGCGTGCTTCGGATGTCGCCTCACGCCGAGCGAAAACCGCCACCGACGTCCTCCTTACGGCTCGTGGAGCATCGATGAAAGCTGTCTCAATACGTGTGACCAAAGCGTCATCCCAATCAAACCCGCCGCGCGGGAACGAAGGGGGCGGCCGTCAGGGCGGCCGCCGGCATTTGTTGCTGTCGCGCACGCCAACCGTCATCAAAGTCGCCATCCTGGACGACCATCCCGTCGTCGCGCTAGGCGTGGATGCGTATCTGGAAAGTCGGCCTGGGTTTCGCGTGCTGCATCGCGAAACGTCGGCGCGGGCCATGCTCGAAAAGCTGACCCACGCCCCCTGTGACGTTGCCCTGGTTGATTTCTATCTGCCCCAGGAGCCCTGGGACGGCGTCAATTACTTGCGCCGGCTGCGGCGCTATCACCCGAACCTGGCGATCATCACGTTTTCGGCGGGCAACCGCCAAGAGACCCAGTACGCAGCATTTCGCGCAGGCGCAAATGGGTATCTTGCAAAGCAATGGGGGATGATGCTGCTGCCGGAAATGATTCGCGGCGTGCTTAGCGGCAAGAACGCTTTTCTGTCCGTGCACGAGGGAAAGATACGCCCGCTTGAGCCCACCCACCCCCACGCGCTGCTGACGACGTCTGAAGTCGAAATTCTTCGCCACATCAGCCAGGGCTTGTCTGTCACGCAGATTGCCGCCCGGCTGATGCGCAGCAAGAAGACCGTCAGCACGCACAAGCGGCGGGCAATGCGCAAGCTGCAATTAGCCGACGACCTGTCACTGGCGCTCTATCTGCGCGAGAAATTCGCCGAGTGAAGCATCACTTCCCTCGCCTGCGCAGCCCGCTTCAGATGATGCGGGAATAGCTGGCGCCACTGCTCACGCTGCGCAGATAGCCGTCAAACGCCATGGCGACGGCGCGCACAAAATACCAGCCCAGACCGGTCACCTGCACCTCGCCCGACCGCAGGTTGACCAGGCCCAACTCCGCCAGATTCGCCATTTGCAGCAATTCGCGGCTGAAGTAGTCGCCAAAGCGCAGGCCGTGCCGGGCCTCGATGCGCGCAAAATCCACGCGGCCCTGGCACATGATGTCCATGATGACTTCACGGCGCGCGAGGTCATCGGCGTTCAATTCCAATCCGCGTTCGACCGCAAAGTTCCCGGTTTCGATCGCAGCGTAATACTCGTCCAGCACCTTGGCGTTCTGGCTGTAGGTATTGCCGATGCGGCCGATGGCGGATACGCCCAGCGCGACCAGGTCGCGATCCGGCTGCGTGCTGTAGCCCTGGAAATTTCGGTGCAGCTCGCCACGCTGTTTGGCAATGGCCAGCGCATCCGTATTCAGCGCGAAATGGTCCATGCCAATGTAGGTGTAGCCCTGCTGCAAAAAGCCATCAATGGCCGAGCTGAGCAGACCCACGCGCGTGGCGCGGTCGGGCAGGTCAGCTTCGTTGATGCGGCGTTGCGGCTTGAAGCGTTCCGGCAGGTGCGCGTAGGCGTAGAGCGCAATGCGGTCCGGGCGCAATGCCACCACTTGCGCGATGGTTCGCTCGAACGATTCGGTGGTCTGCAACGGCAGCCCGTAGATCAGATCGACATTGACCGAGGCATAGCCCAGCCCCCGCGCACTTTGCATCAGCGTCCGCACATCTTCGAAAGACTGCACGCGATGCACCGCCACTTGCACGCGCGGATCAAAGTCCTGAACGCCGAAACTCAGCCGGTTGAAGCCCAGTTTGCGCAGATGCGCCAGGCGCTCGGGGGTGGCCGTGCGCGGATCGACTTCGATGGAGATTTCGGCATCCGGCTCAAAGCGGAAGGCCGTGCGCAGGTCGGCCATCAGACGCGTCAATTCAGCGTCTGATAGAAAGGTGGGCGTACCGCCGCCAAAGTGCAGTTGCGACACCGGAACGCCGGCACCAAGCTCCTCGACATGCAGCGCCACTTCATGCGCCAGCGCGTCCAGATAACGCGCCGCGCGATCGTGGTGACGCGTCACCACCTTGTTACAGGCGCAGTAATAGCAGACCGAATCACAGAACGGAATGTGCACGTAGAGCGACAGCGGTTCGGCTGGTTGCGTAGCGCGGCGTTGCCGCAATGCCAGCCGGTAGTCTTGTTCGCCAAAGCCAGCGTGATAGCGGTCGGCCGTGGGATACGAGGTGTAGCGCGGCCCGTTCTTGTCCAGCCGAGCGAGCAACTGGGGAGGAAAAAAAGGTTCGGCGGCGGCAGGAGCCGGGGAGTCTGAAACGAGTGGGCGGAGGGCGGCTTGCATACCCCGAATTATTCGCCTGCGGGGCCCCACGCACCTTGATCTGGCGCAAACCCCGAAAGCGCCCGTTGCTTGCGCCCGTAAAATGCGCCTATTCACGTTGCAGAACCAGGACACACCCCATGGACACCGAACTGGATGGCCGCCTGCTGGCCATGCGCCAAGCCTTGGCCATTGCCATCGCCCTTTCCACCCGCAGCAGCCCCCAAGCGACCGACATGGCGCTGGAGCTGCTCAATGATTTGAAGGATGGCATGGACAAGGCGCCGTCCGACAGCCCGTTCGACAAACCCGAATGGGTCGTCGGCGCGCAAGATGAGCTGGACGGCATCGCCCGCCTGGTCCGCGCCTTCACGCAAACGCCCGAACCGGACGACGCAGCCGAATAAGGCCGCACTTCAGGCTGGCTGCCCCTCCAAGCTAGCTGCACTTCAGGCGTGCGCCCTGCGCACGCCTAACTGGCCTGACCACCAGATAGGAAGACGTGGAATCCCTCTGATCGTTTTCCCTGAAATCCTCAAATTTCCCTGTTATTTCAATAACGGCGTGCCTATATTGGTGGCCTGACCACCAGGCCATATCGATACACCGATCCGTTATGAGCACCTTCCAGGCTGTCGCCGTCACCCGCCTGTACCGCATCATTGCCGACCAGATCGCCGGCCGCATCCGGGCGGGCGATTTCCCCCGCGGCGGGCGCCTGCCTTCGGAACGTGAACTGGCGGAGCAACTGCAGGTCAGCCGGGCGTCGATCCGCGAAGCGTTGATCGCCCTGGAGATTGAGGGGTATGTGGAAGTGCGCGTCGGCACGGGCGTGTTCGTCACGATCACGCCCGAGGGCGCCGCGTTTCCCGCAGCGTCCTCCACAGCCGCCAATGCCCTGCCCGGCCACGATGACATCGGCCCCTTCGACTTGCTCGAAGCCCGCATGCTGATCGAACCGGAATGCGCCGCGCTGGCCGCGCAACAGGCCACGCCCGCGCAGATTGCCACCATCCGCGACACGCACGCCGCCATGTCGCTGACCGATTCCCCAGGCCAGCATGACCGCGAATTCCACAGCGCCATCGCCATAGCCTGCGGCAACGCGGCGTTGGCGTCAGCGGTGGCGCACTTGTGGAATCTAACCCAGGCGAGCTCGCTGTACAGCCGCATGCAGGACTACTTCGTGAACACACAGGTGTGGGCCGCGGCCCATGCCGAGCACCAGCGCATCCTGGCCGCCATCATGGCGCGCGACCCGATCCGCGCCCGCCACGCGATGCACACGCATCTGCTGGGCATCCTGGCGCGGCTGCGCGAAGACGTCGATTCACTCACCGACCACCGAGGCTATCCATGACATCGTCTTCCTTGTCCATCAACGGCCAACGGCTCTGGCAGTCGTTGATGGATCTGGCGCAGATCGGCGCCACGCCCAAGGGCGGCAATTGCCGCCTTGCCCTGACCGCATTGGACGGCCAGGGCCGCGATCTGGTCACGGGCTGGATGCGCGACGCCGGGTTGACGGTGCGGGTGGATCAGGTGGGCAACATCTTCGCGCGCCGCGACGGCCGCAACAACGCACTGCCCCCCGTCATGACCGGCAGCCACATCGACACCCAACCCACCGGCGGCAAGTTCGACGGCTGTTATGGCGTGCTGGCCGGGCTGGAGGTCATGCGCACATTGAACGACGCTGGCGTGCAAACGGAAGCGCCGCTGGAAGTCGCTATCTGGACGAACGAAGAAGGCTCGCGCTTCGTGCCGGTGATGATGGGATCAGGCGTCTTTGCGGGCAAGTTCCCGCTGGAGACGGCGCTATCCGCACGTGATGCGCAGGGCTTGACGGTGGGCGATGAGCTTCAAGCCATCGGCTACGCCGGCGCAGACCCCGTGGGCGGCCGGCCGGTCGATGCCTACTTCGAAGCGCATATCGAACAGGGCCCGATTCTTGAGCATGAAGAAAAGACCATCGGCATCGTGACCGGATCACTGGGCTTGCGCTGGTACGACGTCACCGTCACCGGCATGGAAATGCACGCGGGCCCCACGCCCATGGCCATCCGCCGTGACGCGCTGTTCGCCGCCAGCTTCCTCGTGCAATCGGTGATCAACATCGCCAACGCGCATCAGCCGCATGGGCGCGGCACCGTTGGCGAAATCCATGCGCATCCGGGTTCGCGCAACGTCATCCCCGGCCAGGTCCGCTTCACCGCCGACCTGCGCCACGAAGACGCCGCCACGCTCGCGCGCATGGATCAGGCCTGGCGCCGCGCCTGCGACGACATCGCCGTGGCGCATGGCGTACACGTGGATGTGAAAGACGTGCAGACCTTCCCGCCCACGCCGTTCGATACCGACCTGGTGGACAAGGTGCGCCAAGGCGCGGCCAGCCGGGGCTTGCCCGCGATGAACATCGTGACGGGCGCAGGACACGACGCCGTGTACATGGCCGCCGTCGCGCCCACCGCCATGATTTTCGTGCCGTGCAAAGACGGCATCAGCCACAACGAGATTGAAGACGCGCAGCCCGGGCATCTGGAAGCCGGTTGCAACGTCCTGCTTGACGCCATGGTGGCGCGCGCCAACGCCGCGCGTTAGCACCGCCGATTTCGCCGCAATGGTGCGCGGCCGCCTTACCCAGCACCTGTATGAAGCACGAATGGTGCGGCTTCACCCGTTGTACCCCTGAGAAACGCAGGTGGCACGAGGTTTGCTTGTTATTGCCCGGCATCTGCCGTGCAACGGCGGTCACCTGTCAGTCCCTTTCCAGCCCGGAGGCTCGCAGTGAAATCGAAGAAATGGTTCTCCCTAAGCATCGGCGCATTGGTCCTTGCGGCCGCGCTGCCCGCGACCCAAGCCCTGGCCCAGACCAAGGGCGGCACCTTGAACATGATTGTTCAGCCCGAGCCGCCCGTGATTGTCACGGCCATCAACCAGCAAGGCCCCACGCAATTCGTCGCAGGCAAGATCTATGAAAGCCTGCTGACCTATTCCACCGACCTGAAGCCGCAGCCCGGCCTGGCCAAGTCCTGGGAGGCCGCCGCCGACGGCCTGACGTACACCTTCCATCTGCAAGACAACGTGAAGTGGCATGACGGCAAGCCGTTCACGTCCGAAGACGTGGTCTTCTCGCTGGCGGACATGCTGCCCAAAACGCATGCGCGCGCCCGCGTCATCCTGAACAAGTTCGTGGATTCCGTGACGGCGCCCGACGCCAAGACCGTCGTCATCAAGCTGAAGACGCCCTTCCCCGCCTTCATGCTGATGTTCGAACCGGGCTTTGCGCCGATGATGCCCAAGCACCTTTATGCCGGCACCGACTACATGACCAATCCGGCCAACCAGAAGCCCGTTGGCACCGGCCCCTTCATGTTCAAGGAATGGAAGCGCGGCGAATACATCAAGCTGACGCGCAACCCCGAATACTGGAAGCCGGGCATGCCGTACCTGGATGAGCTGGTGTTCAACGTGATCCCTGATGCGGCCTCGCGCGCGGTGGCGTTTGAACGCGGCAGCGTGGACGTGCTGCGCGGCGGTGACGTCGACAACGTCGATATCAAGCGCCTGCGCGCCCTGCCCAAGGTGGAATACACCACGGCCGGCTGGGAAATGTTCTCGCCGCAGGCGTACCTGATCTTCAATATGCGCAAGCCGCCGTTCGACAACGTCAAGGTGCGTCAGGCGATCATGGCGGCGATGAACCGCAATATGGTGGTCAACAATATTTTCTTTGGCCTGGGCAAGGTGTCGACCAGCCCCTTCGTGACGACCGAGATGTTCTACGACAAGAACATGCCGGCCATGCCGTTCGACATGAAGAAGGCGCGCGCGCTGATCAAGGAATCGGGCATCAAGCCTGAGGACTACACGATCCGCCAACTGAGCTTCCCCTACGGCTCCACGTGGGACCGCCTGGGCGAATACACCAAGCAGGCGCTGGAGCAACTGGGCTTCAAGGTCAACCTGGAATCCACCGACGCGGGCGGTTGGGCCAGCCGCACGGGCAACTGGGACTTCGACGTAACGACGACGTTCACCTACCAGTACGGCGACCCCGCGCTGGGCGTGCAGCGCCTGTATATCTCGTCGAACATCGTCAAGGGTTCGCCGTTTGCCAACGTGCAGGGCTACAGCAACCCCGAGACCGACAAGCAGTGGGAAGCCGCCGCCTCGGAAGTGGACCCGGCCAAGCGCCAGGCGCTCTATACGCAACTGCAAACGACGCTGGTCAATGACGTGGCCAACGGCTTCCTGGTGGACATGGAGTTCCCCACGCTGTATCGCGCCAACGTCAAGAACCTGGTCAAGACGGCCATCGGCCTGAACGAATCGTTCGACGACGTGTACATCGAAAAGTAAGCGCAGCCAGGTAATACGCAGCCACGTAATACGCAGCAAGCCAAGTGCAGCAAGACGCCGCCGTGGAGCGTTCCACGGCGGCGGACCAGAGAGGACCCCGCATGAAATTCCTGTCTTTTCTTTTATCCCGCATCGGCAAAGCCCTGGTGGTGGTGCTGGGTGTGGTGATCATCAATTTCTTCCTGATCCGCCTGGCGCCAGGCGACCCGGCCGCCGTACTGGCGGGCCAGGCCGGCGCGGGCGACGCCGCCTATGTCGACCAGTTGCGCGTGGCCTTCGGCCTGGACAAGCCGATCCTGACGCAGCTGATGCTGTACCTGAAGGGCGTGGTCCAACTGGACCTGGGCTTTTCCTATCGCAACCACGTGCCGGTGCTGGACCTGATCGTCGAGCGCCTGCCCGCGACCTTTCTGCTGATGTCCTGCGCGTTTGTGTTTTCCATCGTGCTGGGCGTTTTCCTGGGGGTGGTCGCCGCCAAGGCCCGCTACCGCAACAAGCGCCGCTGGATCGACAGCTCGGTCATGACGGGCGCGCTGCTGCTGTACGCCACCCCGCTGTTCTGGCTGTCTTTGATGGGCATCCTGCTGTTTTCCGTAGTGCTGGGCTGGCTGCCCGCCTTTGGCATGGAAACCGTGGGCTCAGGCCTTACCGGCTGGGCACGCGCTGGAGACATCGCGCAGCATCTGATCCTGCCCACCGTCACGCTCGGGTGCTTCTTCATGGCCGTGTATGTGCGGCTGACCCGCGCGTCGATGCTGGAAGTGATTGGCATGGACTTCGTGAAAACGGCGCGCGCCAAGGGCGTGAGCCCCAGCCGCGTGATCCGCGCGCACGTCTTGCGCAACGCGCTGCTGCCCGTCATCACCTTTGCCGGCATCCAGCTGGGCCAGATGGCCGGTGGCGCCGTGCTGACCGAAACCGTGTTCGCGTGGCCCGGCATCGGCCGCCTGATGTTCGACGCCCTGCTGCAACGGGATTACCAGTTGCTGCTGGGCATCTTCCTGGTCACCTCAATCATGGTCGTGATTTTCAACCTGCTGACCGATGTGATGTACCGCCTGATCGACCCCCGCATCGGCGCCGGGGCGCAGCAAGGAGCCGCCGCATGAAAGCCTTTGCCCAACGTTATATGCGCAACTACGGCGCGGTGGCGGGACTTGCCATCATGCTGATCGTGGTTGTCGTGGCGCTGGCCGCCCCACTGCTGTACCAGGAATCCCCCTGGATGATGGTGGCCGACCCGCTGATTCCGCCCTTCACCAACGCCGACTACCCGTTCGGCACCGACATGCTGGGCCGCGACATCACGGCAGGCCTCGTCTGGGGCGCGCGGGTGTCGCTGATGGTGGGCCTGTTGTCGACCGCGGTGGCGCTGCTGTTCGGCATTCTGGTGGGGGCCGTGGCCGGCTACTGCGGCGGCCGCGTGGACGACGCGCTGATGCGCTTCACCGAGTTCTTCCAGACCATTCCACAACTGGCCATGGCGGTGGTGCTGGTGGCCATTCTTAGCCCATCCGTGTATTCGATCATGGGCGCAATCGCCATCGTGTCGTGGCCGCCGGCCGCGCGGCTGGTGCGATCCGAGTTCATGACGCTCAAGCAGCGCGAGTTCGTGCAGGCGGCCATCGTCATCGGCCAGACGCCCGCGCGCATCGTCAGCACGCAAATCCTGCCCAACGCCATGTCGCCCATCATCGTGTCGGCGTCCTTCATGGTGGCCACCGCCATCCTGACGGAATCGTCCCTGTCCTTTCTGGGCCTGGGCGACCGCAACCTGATGAGCTGGGGCTTCATGATTGGCGCCGCGCGCACGATGATCCGCGAAGCCTGGTGGATGAGCGTGTGGCCCGGGGTGGCCATTTTGCTGACCGTGCTGGCCATCAACCTGATCGGCGAAGGGCTGAACGACGCCCTGAACCCGCAACTGCGCAAGCGCGGCGAATAGGAGGCCGACATGACCGAAGCCACGCCTCTGTTGTCCATCCAGAATCTGAGCATTGCGCTGCCTCGCGGCGGCGACCGCCCCTTTGCCGTGCAGGATGTGTCCTACGACATCCACGCGGGTGAAATCCTGTGCATCGTGGGGGAGTCCGGGTCGGGCAAATCGATGAGCGCCAACGCCATCATGGGCCTTTTGCCCGATTACCTGACGCCGCAACAAGGCCGCATCCTGTTCCGCGGCCAAGACCTGCTGCAACAAGACGAAGCCACCTTGCAAGCCATGCGCGGCAAAGACATGGCGATGATTTTCCAGGAACCCCTGTCAGCGCTGAACCCGCTGATGACCGTGGGTGAACAGATCAGCGAAGTCATGCGCGTGCACAACGCCTACCCGGGCGCCGAGCGCATGAAGCGCACGCTGGAGCTGCTGGCGTTTGTTGGGCTGCCCGACCCGGCCACGCTTTATCACGTGTATCCGTTCCGGCTATCGGGCGGGCAGCGCCAACGCGTGATGATCGCGATGGCGCTGGTGCTGGAACCGGCGCTGCTGATCGCCGACGAACCCACTACCGCGCTGGACGTCACAACGCAGGCGCAGATCCTGGCGCTGATCGCTCGCATCCAGAAAGAAAAAGGCATGGGCGTGATGTTCGTCACGCATGACTTCGGCGTGGTGGCCGAAATTGCGCACCGCGTCGCCGTCATGGAGAAAGGCGTGCTGGTCGAGCAAGGCCTGGCCGATGATGTGCTCAACCGCCCACGCCATCCTTACACGCAGCGTTTGATTGCCGCCGTGCCGCATCGCCGTGGCGAAGAACGCGTGGCAACCGAGAACGACGCGCCCGTGCTGGAAGTGAAAGACCTGAAAAAAACCTACGTCATCGGCCACGGCTGGCTGGGCGGCAAACGCGAAGTGCATGCTGTGGATGGCGTGAGCTTCGCGGTGCGCCGCGGCGAGACCTTGGGTATCGTGGGCGAATCCGGCTCAGGCAAATCCACCATCGGCAAGTGCCTGCTGAAGCTGGTGGGCATCAATGGCGGCCAGCTGATTTTCAATGGCCAGGACATCGCTACGCTGCCGGAGTCGCGCTTTCGGCCGATGCGCCACGACATCCAGATGATCTTCCAAGACCCCTTTGCATCGCTGAACCCGCGCCACACCGTGGGCCGAATCATCAGCGACGGCCCGGTCGCCAATGGCGTGCCGCGCGCGCAGGCCGAAGCCCGGGTGCGCGAGCTACTGCAATTGGTGGGGCTGGACCCGTCCGCCTTTGACCGCTACCCCAACCAGTTCTCGGGCGGGCAACGCCAACGCATCGGCATCGCGCGGGCGCTGGCGCTGGAACCCAAAGTGCTGGTGGCCGATGAATCGGTATCGGCGCTGGATGTGTCCGTGCAGGCGCAGGTGCTGCAACTGCTGCACGACCTGCAACAGCGCCTGAAGATTGCGCTGGTGTTCATCACCCACGACCTGCGCGTGGCCGCACAGATCTGCAATTCCGTGCTGGTGATGCACCGTGGCAAAGTGGTTGAGTACGGCTCGCCCGCCCAGATTTTCGATAACCCGCAACACGCGTACACGCGGCAACTGATTGCCGCCGTGCCCGGCCAGCACTGGGACCCGACCCAGGCGACAATGGCCTGATTCCGATACCTGCCCATGACCTCACCAGGAGATTCCCCCGTGCAACGCCCCGCCGCCGTGCCTACCGTGCAGATCGACAACGACATGGTCACCGTCACCGAGTGGCGCTTTCCGCCCGGCGGCGAAACCGGCTGGCACCGCCATGGCATGAACTATGTGGTGGTGCCGCAAACGACTGGCCCCTTGCTGCTTGACACGCCCGATGGCCAGATCACCAGCCAGCTGACGACCGGCATCGCCTACTATCGACCGGTTGGCGTGGAACACAACGTCATCAATCCCAGCGATACCGAATTCGTTTTCGTCGAGATCGAACTCAAGCAGGCTTGACGCGTCAGCGAGGACCATCATGAAGGCGTTTTTCTCGGAAGAACAGTTGCTGCACACTCCGCAGCAATTCATGCGGCTGGGCCGGCTCAGCGCCCCCACCGATTTGCCGTCCCGCGCGGAAAGCCTGCAAGGCGCGCTGGCGTCGCGGGGCATCAAGGTTGAAGCGCCCTCGGACTACGGCCGCAAGCCTTTGGATAGCATCCACAGTGCCGATTACCTGAACTACCTGGAAACGGCGTATTCACGTTGGCAGTCGCTGAAGGCGCCCGGGGTGGACCCCGGCCCCGAGGTCCTGCCCAACCTGTCGCCCTACTACAACGGCCGCGTCGAACAAGCCGGCCGCGGCCCATGCCCATCGCCATCCATCGTGGCGCAAACCGGCTACTACTTAAGCGACCTGTCCTGCCCGATCGGCCCGCAGACATGGCGGTCGGCGCTGCGCTCCACCCACAGCGCGGTAGCGGCCGCCGATCACGTCGCCAGCACGCACGGCATGGCCTATGCGCTGTGCCGGCCATCGGGCCACCATGCCCATCGTGACCGCGCGGGCGGCTTCTGCTACCTGAACAGCAGCGCCGCGGCGGCAAGCCGTTTGCTGCAAACGTGGTCCAAAGTAGCGGTGCTGGACGTGGACGCGCATCACGGCGACGGCACGCAGAACATCTTCTACCAGCGCGCCGATGTGATGACCGTGTCGCTGCATGCCGACCCCAGCGCCTACTACCCGTTCTACACGGGCTATGCGGAAGAACGCGGCTATGGCGCGGGCGAAGGCTACAACCTGAACCTGCCGCTTGCGCACGGCTCGGGCAACGATCCCTTCCTGGCTGCGTTGGACACGGCATTGACTGCATTGACGGGCTACGCCCCCGAAGCGCTGGTATTGGCCTTAGGCTTTGACACCTACAAAGACGACCCCATCAGCGTCCTGAAGCTGGACATCGACGCCTATCGTGACATCGGCGCCCGTGTCGCCAGCCTGCGCCTGCCCACGGTTGTCGTGCAGGAAGGCGGATACATGGTGCAGGCGATCGGCCCCGCGCTGGACGCGTTTCTGCAAGGCATGGGCCACGCCGGCGCCTGACGCGTTCACCCCCCATGGCCTCCGTCCCCTCTGCGATCCTGCCCGCGCCTGCCGCCACGCGCAACGCCGGCATCCTGCTGTTCTTTGCCGCGCTGGTGGCGTTCGCCACCTTTGATGCCGGGTCCAAGCACCTGCTGGAACGCTACCCCGCGCCTTTTCTCAACGTGATGCGCTATCTGGCGGTAATCACGCTGGCCATGTTCATGCTGTGGCGGCACGGCGCGGGCGTGCGCTTGCGCGATGCGCCGGAAAAGCCGTTGCTGGTGCTGCGCGGCGTCATGCTGGCAACGGTTGCCACGTGCTTCATGACCGCCCTGATCTGGATGCCGCTATCAGAAGCCACGGCCATCTACTTCACCTCGCCATTGATCATGGTGGCGCTGTCGCCGTGGCTGCTGGGTGAACGCGTGCGGCCGGTGCAATGGCTGGCGGTGGCGGCGGGCTTTGCGGGCATGCTGCTGATCGTGCGCCCCGGCGCCGATTTGCCGCTGCTGGGCACGGTGCTGATGGCGGTATCGGCCGTCAGCTACGCCATCTTTCAGGTGCTGACACGCAAGCTGTCTGGCAAGGTTCCCGGGCCGGTTCAGTACGCCTATACGGCCATCATTTGCCTGATTGTCACGGCGCTGCCTGCGCCGTTCTTCTTGCCCGACCCCTGGCCAGATCTGGCCGACGCCATCTTCATCATCGCGCTGGGCGCATGCAGCGGGCTGGCGCAGATTCTGCTGATCGCCGCGTTCCAACGCGTGTCGGCAGCCACGCTGGCCCCGTTGAATTACTTTCAGCTGTTGCTGGCCGTGCTGTTCAGCACGTTCTGGTTTCAGCGTCCGCCCGATGCGCTGGCGTTGGCGGGCATGAGCTTGATCATGGCGGCAGGCGTATTCCTGGCGATGCGCCGGGCGGCCTGATCGCGCACCACCCAATGCGGCATCTGCGGCCGACTCAACTGGTCTCGCGCTGCACCAGCGCGAAACCCAGATCCACATGCCGCTCGTCGATGTCATCGCCCGCCAAATGCCGCATCAGCAGGTCGGCCGCCGACACGCCGATCTGATAGCGCGGCGTGGCAATCGTCGACAAAGGCGGTGTCGTCCACGCCGTGCCGGCCAAGTCATGAAAGCCGATGATGGCCATCTGCCCTGGTACCTCCACGCCCAGCCGCCCGCATTGAAATACCGCGCCTTGGGCCAGATCGTCATTGCAGAAAAACACGGCGTCGCAATCAGGATGCCGCGCCAGCAGGTCTTCCATCAACGACGCGCCCAGGCTGATGGACGATTTTTCCGGCGTCATGATTTCTAGCGCTTCGTCGTAGCAGCCGGCATCACGCAACGCCTGCCGCGCGCCTTCGCAACGGCGCAAAGAACGCGGGTCCAGCTGCGCCCCCACGATGGCCACCCGCCGATGCCCCCGTTCGGCCAGATGCCGGCAGGCCGCGTAGCCGGAGTCGAATTGAGAAAATCCGACGCTCATGTCCTCGCCGTCCGACAGCGTTTCAATCGTATGGACGGTGGGAATATGCTGCGCGCGCAACAGCGCCCAAACGCCGGGATTGTGGTCGATGCCCGTCAAGATCAGCCCATCGGGCGAATGCTGCAAATACTTGCGCACCAAGGCTTCTTCCGCGTCCGGCGAATAACCCGTCACGCCAATCAGCATGTGATAACCGTGGCGGTCCAGCACGTCTTTGATGCCCGTGATGATGTCCACGAACACCACGTTGCTCAGCGACGGGATCAGCACCACGATGGTTTGCGACCGCGCCGACGCCAACGCGCTGGCGGCGTGGTTAGGGACATACCCCAATTCCTGGCACACCTGCGCAATACGCATCCGCAGCGTTTCCGCGACCTTGTCCGGCGTGCGCAAGGCGCGCGAAACCGTGATGGCGCTGACGCCCACCCGGCGCGCCACGTCCTGCATGGTGACGCGGCCAACGCGGGTGCTTCGGGGTTTACGAACGGACATTGGCCCTCGCAGCGTGGGATGGGAAGCGCGTAGTCTGACGCAACAAATGGGGCTTGCCAAATAGAAAATGTTAGCGCTAACATTCGCCACAGCATAATCCAAAAAATTCCGGGAAACGGATAGGAGACAACAATGCACGCAAGCCCTTCGGGCCGGCCGGGCGGTACGCCTTTGGCCCGCGCCGCCGACTGGTGTTTCACCTTGCAGACATGGCTGATGGTGGCCTGTCTGATCGTCATGGTCGTGCTGCTGTTCGGCAACGTTGCCCTGCGCTACCTGTTCAATTCCGGCATCAACGCGTCAGACGAAGTCGCCCGCCTGGCATTCGTCTGGATGATCTTTCTGGGTGCGGTCATTGCGCTGCGCGACCACCAGCACATTGGCGTCACGATGCTGGTCGAGCGATTCGGCCCGCGTGCGCGCCGCGTGTCCCACGTGTTCTGCCAATTGCTGGTGCTGTGGGTGCTGTGGCTGATGGCGCAAGGCAGCTGGGTGCAGACCGTGATTGGCATGGACACGGTGCTGCCTGTCACGGGCATGCGCCTGGCGGTGTTCAACACCGCGGCACTGTACGCAGCCGTCGCCATGGGCGTGCTGACGGTGATCGACCTGATACGGGTCTTGATGGGCGGCCCCTTGCCCGCCGAGTCCAGCCCCGAAGATCCCTTGGTCTGATCCCGACTACAGCCCCCCCAACAGCCCCCTTCCCGCCCGGACACCCGCAATGATCCTGACCGTCTTCCTGCTTGTGCTGCTGGGGCTGATCGCCCTGGGCATGCCGATTGCCTTTGCGCTGCTGCTCAGCGCCTTGGCCATGATGTTCCAGCTGGACTTCTACGACACGCAAATCCTGGCGCAGAACATGCTTACGGGCGCCAACAGCTTCACCTTGATGGCGGTGCCGCTGTTCATGCTGGCCGGTGAACTGATGAACGCCGGCGGCATTTCGCGCCGCATCGTCAACCTGGCCACCTCGTTTGTGGGACACATCCAGGGCGGCCTGGGATACGTCGCCATCTTCGCCAGCGTGCTGTTGGCGTCACTGTCAGGCTCGGCCGTGGCGGACGCCGCCGCGCTGGGTTCGCTGCTGATCCCGATGCTGCGCGAGAAAGGCTATGAGGCCGGCCAGGCATCCGGGCTGATCGCGGCGGGCGGCATCATCGCCCCCATCATTCCGCCATCCATCTCTTTCATCATCTTCGGCGTTGCCACCAACGTCTCCATCACCAAGCTGTTCTTCGCTGGCATCGCCCCCGGGCTGATGATGGGCCTGACGCTGATCGCGGTGTGGGCGTGGGTGGCGCGCAAGCACGGCAGCATCAAGCCGTCACCGCGCGTGCCATGGGCCAGCCGCCTGAAGGCGCTGCGCGATTCGCTTTGGGCGCTGATGCTGCCCGTGATCATCATCGGCGGCTTGCGCGGCGGCGTCTTCACTCCCACCGAGGCCGCCGTCGTCGCCGCCGTCTACGCGTTGCTGGTCAGCCTGTTCGTCTACCGCGAGATCGGCCTGCGCGACCTGGCGCCGCTATTCGTCAACGCCGCGCGCACCACTGCCGTCGTCATGTTTCTGGTGGCGGCCGCCATGGTGTCGTCCTACATGATCACGCTGGCTGACATGCCGCAAGACCTGATTGCCCTGCTGGAACCCGTGATGGACCAGCCCAAGCTGCTGATGTTCGCGCTGCTGATTCTGCTGACAGTCGTTGGCACGGTGATGGACCTGACGCCCACCATCCTGATTCTTGGCCCCGTGCTGATGCCCGTCGTCATCAAGGCGGGCATCGACCCGATCTACTTCGGCGTCATGTTCGTCATGGTGGGCAGCGTGGGCCTGTTGACCCCGCCCGTCGGCACGGTGCTGAACGTGGTCTGCGGCGTGGCCCGCATCAATATGGAAACCATCTGCAGAGGCGTGTGGCGCTACGTTGTGGCCTACACGCTTCTGCTGGTCCTGCTGGTGATCTTCCCTGAACTGATCACCGTACCCGCACGCTGGTTGCACTAGCGGCATAGAAAAACCCCAAGGAGGAGCACCATGATCACCCAATTCAAGACTCGTCTACTTGTGCTGGCGACGGCGCTGTCCTGCGCTGTTGCCGGCGTGGCCGCGGCGGCCGACGTCAAGCCGCGCCTGATCCGTTTTGGCTACGGCCTGAATGAAGAAAGCGTCCAGGGCCGCGCCGCGCGCTTCCTGGCGCAAGAGCTGGAAAAGGTCAGTGATGGCAAGCTGAAGATGAAGACGTTCGGCTCGGCCAACCTGGGCTCTGACGAACAGATGCAAGGCGCGCTGGCCGGCGGCGCGCAGGAAATGATGGTGGGCTCCACCGCGCCCTTGGCGGGCATGGTGAAGGAATTCGGCGTGTTCGACCTTCCCTTCCTGTTCAACAGCGAAAAGGAAGCCGACGCGGTGCTTGATGGCCCCTTGGGCCAAGACCTGATGAAGAAGCTGGAAGCCAAGGGCCTGGTCGGCCTGGTCTATTGGGAAAACGGCTTTCGCAACATGACCAATTCCAAGCGCCCCATCACGCGCGCGGAAGACCTGCAAGGCATCAAGCTGCGCGTCATGCAGAACCAGATCGCGCTGGGGGTCTTCAACACGCTGGGCGCCAACGCCGTGCCCATGCCGTTCTCGGAATTGTTCACCGCGCTGGAAACCCGCACGGTCGACGGCCAGGAAAACCCCATCACCACCATCCAGAGCAGCAAGTTCTATGAAGTGCAGCCCTTCCTGACCATCACGCGCCACGTCTACACGCCGTGGGTGGTGCTGGCGTCCAAGAAATGGTGGGACACCCTGTCGCCTGACGAACAGAAACTGATTCGGCAAGCCGCTGCGGCGTCGCGTGATTTTGAACGCAAGGACAGCCGCGCCGATTCCACCAAGGCCATGACCACGCTTGAGCAAGCCGGCATGAAGATCAATACCGTCACGCCCGAAGAAGTGGCGCGCATGCGGCAAAAGGTGCAGCCCGTGGTGGACAAGTACACGCAAGAACTCGGCCCTGACCTCGTCAAGCAGTTGAACGACGAGATCCAGAAGGCGCGCAACTGACGCCTCCCGATTGACGCAAGTGAAGCAAGCGAGCCTCTCATGTCTCAGACACCCCGCAAGTTACGCAGCCAGAAATGGTTCGACGATCCGTCTCACGCCGACATGACGGCGATCTATGTCGAGCGCTATCTGAACTACGGCCTGACGCGGCAGGAGCTGCAATCCGGACGGCCGATCATCGGCATCGCCCAGACGGGCAGCGACCTGGCGCCCTGCAACCGCCATCACCTGGCGCTGGCTGAACGCATCAAGGCGGGTATCCGGGACGCGGGGGGCATTCCGATGGAGTTCCCCGTGCATCCGCTGGCTGAACAGGGGCGGCGGCCCACGGCGGCGCTGGATCGCAACCTGGCCTATCTGGGCCTGGTTGAAATTCTGCACGGCTATCCGCTGGACGGCGTGGTCTTGACGACCGGTTGCGACAAGACCACGCCCGCCTGTCTGATGGCCGCCGCCACGGTCGACCTGCCCGCCATCGTGCTGTCGGGCGGCCCGATGCTGGACGGCTGGCACGACGGCCAGCGGGTGGGGTCCGGCACCGTCATCTGGCATGCGCGCAACCTGATGGCGGCCGGCAAGCTGGACTACGAAGGCTTCATGACGCTGGCCACGGCGTCATCGCCATCGGTGGGGCACTGCAACACCATGGGCACCGCGCTCTCCATGAACTCGCTGGCCGAAGCGCTGGGCATGTCGCTGCCCACCTGCGCCAGCATCCCGGCGCCCTACCGGGAACGCGCGCAAATGGCCTATGCCACGGGCTTGCGCATCTGCGACATGGTGCGCGAAGACTTGCGGCCGTCGCACATCCTGACGCGGCAAGCGTTTGAAAACGCCATCGTGGTGGCCTCGGCATTGGGCGCGTCCACCAACTGTCCGCCTCACCTGATTGCGATGGCCCGGCACGCCGGCATCGACCTAAGCCTGGACGACTGGCAGCGGCTGGGCGAAGACGTGCCCTTGCTGGTCAACTGCGTGCCAGCCGGCGAGCATCTGGGAGAAGGCTTCCACCGTGCGGGCGGCGTGCCGGCCGTCATGCATGAATTGCTGGTCGCCGGGCGCCTGCATGCCGACTGCCCCACCGTGTCCGGCAAGACGATTGGCGACATTGCTTCGGCCGCCAAGACGCGAGACGCCGACGTCATTCGCACCTGCGATGCGCCGCTGAAACATCGCGCGGGCTTCATCGTGCTGTCGGGCAATTTCTTCGACAGCGCCATCATCAAGATGTCGGTCGTGGGCGAAGCCTTCCGCCGCGCCTACTTGTCCGAACCCGGTTCCGAGAACGCGTTCGAAGCGCGCGCCATCGTGTTCGAAGGCCCCGAGGACTACCACGCGCGCATCGAAGACCCTGCGCTGAACATCGACGAGCACTGCATTCTGGTGATACGCGGCGCGGGCACGGTGGGCTACCCGGGCAGCGCCGAAGTCGTCAACATGGCGCCGCCGTCACACCTGATCAAGCGCGGCGTGGATTCCCTGCCCTGCCTGGGCGACGGCCGGCAAAGCGGCACGTCGGCCAGCCCGTCCATTCTGAACATGTCACCCGAAGCGGCCGTGGGCGGCGGCCTGGCGCTGCTGCGCACGGGCGACAAGATCCGCGTCGATTTGAATCAACGCAGCGTCACGGCCTTGGTGGATGACGCCGAAATGGCGCGGCGCAAACAAGAACCCCCGTATCAGGCGCCCGCCTCGCAAACACCGTGGCAAGAGCTGTATCGGCAACTGGTCGGCCAACTATCCACCGGCGGCTGCCTGGAACCGGCCACGCTGTATCTGAAGGTGATTGAAACGCGGGGCGACCCCCGGCATTCACATTGACTGGTTGTACGCCAGCCACGCTGTGAACAAGTCCGGCCAGGCATGCACGCGCGTGCCTGGTTTGCCCAGCCCCCAGCCATGCCTGCCTTGGGGAAAGATGTGCATCTCGGCGGGCACGCCCACCCGGCGCAGCGCGTTGAACATCAGCAGGCTGTTATCGACGGGCGAGATCGGGTCGTCCTGCGCTTGCGCCAGGAATACCGGCGGCATCTGCGCCGTCACCAGATGATCTACCGAGTACGCCACGCTTTGCTCGGCCGTGGGATGTTCGCCCACAATTTCGCGGCGCGCATGGGTGTGGTCAAACGGCGGCATGAAGGTCAGCACCGGGTAGATCAGCGCTGCAAAATCGGGGCGCGACGACATGCTGTCGGCAGCGTCCACCGCAGCGTAATGCGGCACGGTGGGCGTGGCCGCGGTAAAGCCCGCCAGATGCCCGCCGGCGGAAAAACCGATTACGCCGATACGCCCGCCATCCAGACCAAACCGCCCTGCCGCCGCCCGGATCACCCGCAATGCGCGCTGCCCGTCTTGCAAAGGCGCGATCGCTGGCCAATGCTCGCCCGGCAGGCGATACACCAGCTCAAACGCGGTCACGCCTTGCGCCTGCAACCATAGGCAAGTGGGCGTGCTTTCCGTTCCGCATTCGATATGCGCGTAGCCGCCGCCGGCAATCACCAGCGCCGCCGTACCGTTGGGCTGCGCCGGGCGGTAGACCACCAGACGTGGCCGCGACACCTGCGTGATGGAACCCTTGGCGCTGACCTGCTCAGGCCCTTCCGGGCCGCGCCCGTCAGGCGCGCGATTGCCCGGCCACAGGTCCAAGGTCTCTTGCTGCGTGGTCAGCGTGGCGGCGGCGGACGACGGACTCGCCCACCCCAGCGCCGCCCCCGACATGGCCGCAAATAGAAGTTCCCGACGCTTGTTCAACATGACGCATCCTTGCCCGGACCATGGGCGCCTTCGGAACGATGCGCCGCTGCTTGAACAGCCCGACTGTGGGGCATTACATCAGAGAAGGCGCCCGCTGCGAGCAGGCGAAATGGCGCGAACCATTTCGCTGCGTTACGCCAAACCGGTGTCTTTCAAGGAGATATCAATCGCCTGACCGTTGGCCGAACCGATCGGGGGAATCAGCCGCTTTTGGCGCCGGGCGGCTCAGCACGTAGGCCGCGCTGGCAATGAAGAAGAGACCCACCCCAACGGCCAGCAGCCAGGACGGATGCGCGCTCCACCAGAACACCGCGTAACCCACCGCCATTCCCAGGCAGGCATACGTCTTGCCCTTGCGCGACACCGCGCCCTGCTCGCGCCACGTGCGCAGCGCCGGGCCGTAGGTGGGGCTATCCAGCAGCCACTTTTCCAAACGCGGCGACGACCGCGAGAAGCAGCCCACGGCAAGAATCAGAAATATCGTCGTCGGCATGACCGGCAGGAACGCGCCGATGACGCCCAGTGCCAGCATCACGCAGCCCAACGCCAACCATAGAGCTTTGATCATGATGGTCAGCAGAATATCGCAAATGCGGGGCCGGAGCCGAGCAGGCAGACGCGCGGCAACGGTTACGACCGGGGTTCCGGCTGCTTGGCGCGCAGCATGTCCATGAATCTCGGGCTGGGGTTACCGCCCGCTGCACGAGACTTGACGACCATCGCCCACGCCTGGTCATACTGGCCACGCCAGTAATAGGCCGTTGCCCACGACGCATACAGATAGCCCTTGTCCGGCTCCACGGCTTCGCCCTTGCGGTACCACTCATCGGAACGGGCCGTTGCCGCCACCCGGGCTTCGGGCGGCAAGGTCTTATCGTCCGCCGCGCAGCGCGCGGCAATGCGACCGGCGTCCGCATAAATGCCTTGGAACGTAGGCGGATCATGGCTGATCGCCTGGTCCATCATGCTCATGGCCTGGCAATATTTCCCCTGGTCGTGCAGCACAGCGGCAAAGCCGGTGTAGACCTCTGGGTTGTCGGGGTTCAGCAGCCACGCCTGATTGAAGCGCCGCATCGCCATGCCCAACTGGTCTGACTGATAGAAGCGGTATCCCTGCCCGACCCACGCCTGCGACGCCTTTTCCGCAGAACCAAATGCGCGAGTCGCATCCGCGATGAGCTTTTTGTCACTGGCTTGAAGTTCAGCGGCGGCCGACCGGTCCATGCCGCCATACATGGGCAGCTCGTCCAGGCGCGATTGCGCCGGCTTTTCCGGCGGCGGCGTAATCGCGCATCCGGCGAGCCACAAGGCGGGGATCAAGACGATGGGCTTCAAGACGTTATGCATGGGCTAGGCAGTGGGGGACGTACCCGGACCTTATCAGATAACGCCGAGATAACGCCCCCGAGACAGCCCCGGGCCACGGCCCGAACGACGCTGTGTCAATCCGACCGAAGCTTGCCAGTCGCGGGGTCCGTCGTCGCCTCAACGGTAGATACCGACTCGCCTGGGTATTTAAGACTGGCGGCGGCAACGGCTTCATCCCGCGTGGGGTAATGCCCGGCGTCTTCTTCCACGCCTAGCAAAGCGATGCGCCGAAAACTCCAATGGCCGTCGGTATGCTGAAAAACTTCGATCATCATTTTCGAAATCCTCCGTGGGTGAGGCGCTTTTTTGGATTGTCATCGACGGATCAGCAAGTCTCTTTCCCAACCTGTGCCGTCGGTGTCGCCGCGTAGCCTGTCTTGCGGGATACGCGTTTCGGGATGCATCTGTCGGCATACCCCTTTCGGAAAGCGCCTTCCCGGCATGCTTCTTTCGGCATGAGTTTTGCTGCCTCGGCTCGCATTCCTATCTTCAAGGTCAGCAGCATGAACATCTCCGCATCTGACACGCCCCCCTCCAAAGCGCCCGAACCTGCAAGGCCGGCCGATAAATCCCCCCAACCACCTGACAAGCCGCCCCCCGTCAAACCGAGCGACGCCAGCGAAAATACCCAAGGCAATGAGGGGTAGCGGCGCGCGCGCCCATCGGGCACGCGAATTGCTGAACAGCCACGCCGCGGCGGTGGTCGCCATTCGGGTCAAGCATGGCGACACCGGCACTCCCCCTGCCGCTGCGGCGACAACCACCTGATCCGTGGATTTGCCCCGCTTGGCGGGGCTTTTTTTTTCTCGACCGGCAGAATTTGCGCTGGGCCTGAACTCAGCCATGCGTGGCATGGCACTTGCTGAATATCCGGCTCATCGAACCCGGGAGACCCCAATGAAATCCGACGCCATCGCCGAAGCCGACGTTCCCGCTCGCGGGGATCGATCGCTGATACAGGAATTGAAAGACATCGACGCAAGCCGGCCAGACTTTCCTGGTGAACATCTGCTGGTCTTCGGGCTTGGCGCCTGGCTGCTCGTGGCCGGCATGCGGGGCACCACCGTGTTCAGACGAATGGCCTTCACGGCGGCCGGCACCGCACTCATCGGACGCGCCGCAAGCGGCACAGGCGGCATCGCGCGTGTGGCCAGGCTGCTAAAGAAAATCAACTAGGAGCAAGCCATGAATTCCCCTGACGCGAGCCAACAATCCGAACAACAGTCCGACCAACAACGCGACCCGCATCCCGCCGAGATCCCGCCCGCCAAAAGAAAGGATGAAGGCAAAGACGCCCCGTCGAAATCCGGCGGGAAGGACGGCAAACCCTGGCCGCCCGATAGCATCCCCAACCCGATGCCCGGTGTGGACCCGCAGCAAACGCCCGGAATTGATTGATTAAGTCTGCCCTGATTTCCTGCCGGCACCGGCTGACTTGGTATTGACCCTGGACGCGCCAGATGGAAGCGATGTGGGATTTTCTTCAATGGCCGGCCATGGTCACGTCGCTTGCGGCGGCTTGGCTCGTTGCCTCGCAAGGCCCAGGCAAACGCAAGGCAGGATTCTGGGTATTCCTGCTGAGCAATGTGCTGTGGATCGCATGGGGCATGCACGATGGCGCGTTCGCACTGATCGCGCTTCAAGTCGGGCTAGCGGCGCTGAATATTCGCGGCGTGATCAAGAACGCACATTCGACGCCAAGCGAACCGCAAGCGTAAACCTCGCCGCAAGGCAGCATATAACGGGTTATGCATCAGGCGCCTGCATATTCTTGCGGCTGCCTAGCAATTGAAAGCCAATATGAATGCATGAACTGCCAGGTGACACGACCGGTATCTGGCGAACACTTGGTTAACTCTGCCTCGCAAAAAGAAATGCCCCGGTTTTTTAGCCGGGGCATTTCTTTAGGTCGTAAGTGCTACGAGTCTGGGCGAATCTTGCATAACTTGATTTACGTTATCAAGCTCGGAAGGTAGAGCTGGTCCATGATCCAAAGCCCCGCGACCCCAATGCAGGCAGCGATCAGGAAAGACCGCCGCGAATGGCGCAGGCCGATGGATGCCAAGGAAAATGCCTTGTTCCTTTTCCGGCGCTGCTTCTCCCATATTTTCAAAGTGAATAGATATCCACCGTAGATGATGGGATACGACGTCAACAGCATCAAGAAAGCGCGATGAGGCAGTGGCTCATCGAGCGCGGTCAGCGCCAATGCGCACGCAGAACTGACCAGCAACACGGCGCTTTCGATGTAATCCTGTATCGACGCGACAGCCAGTTCCGCTTTAGGCGTGCCACGCTGATGTCTCACTACGCCGCGGCCGGCTGTCAGTCCGGCCATCGCTGCGAGCCAAAACGAGCAATAAGATAAAAAGTGCGACCGCCCGGCCTCGGAAATCACAAATGCCGACACGCTGGACTTATTCAGGAAAACAATGACCAACACAGGCGGCACGAGCAAGAGAAGTGCCAGACCAAAGATGGCCCAATCAACGTGGGTCAATGTCTCGCTTTTTTTCAACACTCCAGACTCCCTACGGTGGGTTCGGATTTTCTTGATAGCTGCGCGTCCAACGCCGGAAATGAGGAATTGGGGGCCCAACATTATCCGATTCAACCGCCCGTATTCCCACCCGTAAATCTGCTGGCACCCGTTGTGGCTGTGGGGGGCATTAGCGGCGCAGAATGCAAAAAAGCCGCGAAGTCAAAGACTTACGCGGCTTTCTAGGCATTGCTTAACAGTGTCTGGCACTGCTTTGCAGGAATCTGGTAGGCGGTATTGGGTTCGAACCAACGACCTCCACGATGTCAACGTGGCGCTCTAACCAACTGAGCTAACCGCCTGCAAAGAAGAAGAATTATATAGTGCTTTTTTAAACTGTGCAAATCGTCTTAAAAGATTTTTTGCTGTTTTTATTGCGTTCGAAGCATCAACGTTTGAACTAACAAACGGGCCGGATTGGGGTTGCGCATCGGATTGGAGCGAACCGAAACTCTGGCCAGAAACTTCACCTGCAAGCACTACTTTTTTCCCTTCAACTTCGTGTCTGCGGCATGTGCTGCATCAACGAAGAACGAGATTCTATCAGAACTTTTTATTCCTTGCTCGACCTCGACTCCACTACTCACATCAACGCCCCACGGCCTGACCAATTCGATGGCTTGGCCGACGTTGTCGCCGTTCAAACCACCCGACAGGATCAGCGGGCGCGACACCGGATCAGCGCGGACGTCATCCAGCAACGCGTAGTCAAAACCATGGCCGCTGCCGCCGTAGCCCGCGCTGTAGCTATCGAACAACCACCCCGCCGCTTCACCGTAGGCGCGGCAGTGCGTGGCCAGACCTTCGGCGGTATCCAGACCCGGGGCGCCCGCCCGGAAGGCGCGCAGAAAACGGTGGCCGTATCGCGCGCAATCCTGCGGCGTTTCATCGCCGTGGAATTGCAGCAGTTCAGGACCGACCTGGTCCAGCACCGCCTGCACATCGGCCGGGTCGGGGTTCACGAAGAGGGCCACGACATCGACGAACGCCGGCACGGCACGGCGCAGTTGCGCGGCGCGCGTGGGCGTCAGGCAGCGCCTGCTCTTGGCATAGAAGACGAAGCCGATCGCATCGACGCCGGCCGAGACGGCAGCGTCGATGTCTTGTTCGCGGGTCAATCCGCAGATTTTGATGCGTGTGCGCATGGAACTCATTACCTGTGCCGCCCATCGCGGCATGACGATTCAGTATATCTGCCGCGCGGGCAAGCCGCGCTCAGGCAGCAGGCTGGCCCAAAGTGGCAAGCAGATTGTCGAAACTGCCTTCGGCCACGCGGAACCACGGCACTTCCTTGTCGCGAAAAGCGGTCATGCTGTCATAGAGCTTTTTGAACATCGGGTCCTTGGCGCTCATCTCTTTATACGCCGCCATCGATGCCTCGTAGCATGCCTGCAAGACAGGCTTCGGAAACGCCTTCAGTTGCGCGCCTCGGGATACCAGCCGGCGCAATGCATCGGGATTGCCCGCGTCGTACTTGGCGATCATGTTGCCCGTGGCCATTCTGCACGCCAGGGCCAGCGCCGATTGATAGGGCTTGGGCAGCTCATCGTAAGCGTCCTGGTTGACGTATAGCGATAGCTGCAAGGTGCCCGCCCACCAGCCGGGAAAGTAATAGTTCCGCGCCACTTTATAGAGCGCAAGATTTTCGTCGTCGTACGGACCAATCCACGCGACCGCGTCCACCGTGCCCTGCTCTAACGCCGCATAGCTTTCCGAGACCGGCACGTCGACCGGTGTCGCGCCCAAGCGCGCCAGCACATGGCGCGCGAAGCCGCCGGCCTTGATTTTCAGGCCGCGCAAATCGTCAACGTTTTTGATTTCGCCCCGGAACCAGCCGCCCATTTGCGCGCCGGTATACCCACAGGGGAAGTTCAGGATGTTGTACTTGTCGAACAGCACCCGGGTCAGCGCCAGGCCTTCGCCTTGCAACATCCAGGCATTCATCTGGCGCGTGTTCAGGCCGAACGGCACGCCGGCATCAAAACATAGCGCGGGATCAATATCGAAGTAACGCGTGGATGCCGTGTGGCCGCACTCGACAACGCGATGCTGCACGGCATCGAGCACCTGGCCGGATTCCACAAGATCGCCTGCCGGGAAAATGTCGATGGAGAAGCGGCCGTCCGTGACCTCGGCCACGTAGCGCGCGACATCCTCGGCGCCCGCCAGCAGCGTCGGCGACTCATTGGGAAAGCTGGATGCCAGCCGCCACGCGATTGTGGGCGCATCCTGCGCGTAGACCGGGGCGGCCAGTGCGGCGCTGCCCGCGGCGCCCAGAGCGGCTTGCTTCAAAAACGCGCGGCGTTGCATGGCATTCCTCTCCATCAGGCGCGAGGCCGCGCCATCAATGACAACAGCTTCCTAATAGGTCTGCGTGAACGGCGACAGCAACAGCGATCCGCCATCAAGCTCTTCCAGGCCAAACTCGGCGGGATAATCAATCGCGGACAAGTACAGGCCGTCTGGTGAGAACGTCGGCGCGCCTCGTTTGCGGTCACGCCACGACAGCAGTTGCGCCATCCAGTCCACGGCTTCCCTGCCCTGGCCGATCTGCAACAACGCACCCATGATGTTGCGCACCATGTGGTGCAAAAACGCGTTGGCCTTCAGCGTGAACACCAGGAACGGGCCGCGTTCCTCGATGTCCAGCCGATGCATGTGGCGCACTGGATGCTTGGCCTGGCATTGCGATGACCGGAAGCTGGAGAAATCGTGTTCGCCCAACAGCGCCTGTGCGGCGGCGCGCATAGCATCAACATCCAGCGGCTGAAAGCACCAGCCGGCCCGCCCCGCCCACAACGCCGGCCGCACGCGGCCTCGCCACACTAAATAAACGTAAGTACGGGCGCGCGCCGAGAAACGGGCATGGAATTCGTCTGACACCAACTGCGCCCACTGCACCGATACGCTGGGCGGCAAAAACGCATTCACGCCCCGCACCCAGGATTCCATGCGCCGGTCCAACTCCGTATCCAGATGAACGACCTGCATCGCGCCATGCACGCCGGTGTCGGTACGCCCCGCGCAAATCGTGGGCACCGCGCCCTTCACCCCACAGAAGCTTGCCAACGCAGACTCCAGCGTGTCCTGCACCGTTTGCCGATGCGGCTGTGTCTGCCAACCCTGCCAAGCGGAGCCGTCATACGCCAGCCCCAATGCAACTCTAGACATTATTCAAACTCGAGGTCCGCTGACTCGGCGCGGTTCGTCCGTGGGCGGTTCGTCCAGGTCGAGATTGATCGTATCGAGCTTGCGATTCAGCGCTGCCGTGTCCAGCGCCGGCTCGTTATAGGCGTACGTTTCCTCATCATCGTCGTCACGCCGGGCGCCGGCACGGCGCAGCAGCCAGGCAATGGCGAACGCAATCAGCGCCAACACGGCGGTGACGATGACAAGCAAATTGTCGGCAAGCCAACTGGGCATGCCGGAGGTGAGATCTTTGCTGTTTGAGGGCGGAGTGCCCGTGACGGCCTTGTCGCCGGATGACGGCGCGGCAGCGCCAGGAGCGCCTGCTACGCCGGGGGTGCCTGCTGCGCCTGGAGTGCCTGGTGCACTCGGCGTACCTGCTGCGCCAGGCGTGCCTGCTGCGCCAGGCGTACCTGCTGCGCCAGGCGTACCTGCTGCGCCAGGCGTACCTGCTGCGCCAGGCGTACCTGCTGCGCTCGGTGCACCTGCTGCACCCGGTGTTCCTGCTGCACTTGGTGAGCCTGCTGCGCCCGACGTGCCTGCTGCGCCCGACGTGCCTGCCGCGCCCGACGTGCCTGCTGCGCCCGACGTGCCTGCTGCGCCCGGCGTGCCTGCTGCGCCTGGCGTGCCTGCTGCGCCCGGCGTGCCTGCTGCGCCCGGCGTGCCTGCTGCGCCTGGCGTGCCTGCTGCACCCGGTGTGCCTGCTGCACCCGGTGTGCCTGCTGCACCCGGTGTACCTGCTGCGCCCGGCGTTCCTGCTGCGCCTGGCGTGCCTGATGCGCCCGGTGTGCCTGCTGCACCCGGTGTGCCTGCTGCACCCGGTGTGCCTGCTGCGCCCGGTGTACCTGCTGCGCCCGACGTGCCCGAGGTACCTGCTGCACCCGAAGCACCTGCTGCGCCCGTTGCGCCGGCACCGCCCGACGCTCCCTGCTGCGCAACCGCTTTATTCAACTCGTCCACATTGCTTTGCAGCTGATTGACGCGGCCTTCGACGTCTTTCATCGCGCGCTCGCTCGACGTCCTGGCATCCGCCTGTGCGTCGGCTTGCGCGGACGGGCTGTTCGATGCCTCACCTGAAGACAGGCGCACACGATCCTGCGTGGGCGCAGCACTGGCGACACCGGTGTCGCCCGGGCGGGCGACGGTGCCGGAGGCGGCGTCCTGGCCCTTCACCACCGACGGATTCGCACCGGCGGCCGCGCCAAGACGGGCGCGATACTTGGCGAAGGCTTCGGCGTGTTCATTGAAAATGCGGCGCGCTTCGGCCGGGTCAATCGCGCGCACCGTTGCCGCATCAGGAATTTTCAGCTTCTGTCCCGCGCGCACCAGATTCATATTGCTCTGGATGAACGCCTCGGGATTGGCGCGCCACAGCGCCACCAGCATCTGGTAGACCGAGGCGTTGGGCACCGCGTTGCGTTGTGCGATGGCGAACAGGTTGTCGCCCGATTTGACGTTGACCGAGCCCGTCGTGCCCCCTGCACGCGGGGTGCCGACGGCGGCGGGCGTCACGTCAGCGCCGGTTCCGCGCAATGGCACCAGAATGCTGACCTGCACTTGGCGCTGCCCCGAACTCGAGCTGATATCCAGCAGCAGATCCACCGCGCCGCTTGCCGGCGGCTGGGTGCCACGGATGCGCAAATTCTTGCGCGTGGCGTCCATGCCGTCTTCGACCCGGACAACCATGCTGCCCAACGGCACCGGCGGCTTCAGGCCAGCGCGTTGCCAGGCCGCATCATCCGCCACCGATACTTTCAGCGACGCGACTTCATCCGGCGTCAGTTCCTGCAAGCCCACAACCGCCTGCAACGGCGCACCCGGCACGGACACGACACGCGAATGCCCCACGCGCATGGCCAGCGCCGAACTGCACATGCTCGACCCGATCGCCAAGGCGATCGCCCATTGAAGGGCTTTCAAACGGCGGGCATGCTTCACGTGGCGCGAACGCTGGGTCATAAGCTGGAATTCCGTTCTTGTAGTCGAATTACGGGCTAGAGCCCGTCCGCACCAAATCAGTGAGAACAGGCCTCAATTCACCGGAAAAGTGTAATGGATGACGGGCATTTCACAAACCTGAAAGGCGCATCGGCATTGACTCGCGGGCGCATCCGCCACACCTTTTCACTATCGCTCAAACGTCAAGGGCACCCGAAGGTGCCCTTGCTTCACTTGCTACACGATCAGGCCCCGCCGCGCGGCGCCCGAACCGGCATCAGGCTTCGGCCAGCGCAATGCGCAACATACGGCGCAGCGGTTCGGCGGCGCCCCACAGCAGTTGGTCGCCCACGGTAAAGGCGCCCAGGTACTGCGAGCCCATCGACAGCTTGCGCAGGCGGCCCACCGGAATATCGAGCGTGCCGGTCACGGCCACGGGGGTCAGCGCAGAGACGGTGGCTTCCTTGGTGTTCGGAACCACCTTCGCCCACTGCGTGCCTTGCGCGATCAGCGCTTCGATTTCGTCGATCGGCACATCGCGCTTGAGCTTGATGGTCAGCGCCTGGCTGTGGCAGCGCATGGCGCCGATGCGCACGCACAGGCCGTCGATCGGGGTGGCCGGCGTGCCGAAAGCAGCGCCACGGCCCAGGATCTTGTTGGTTTCGACTTCGGCCTTCCACTCTTCCTTCGACATCCCGTCGCCCAGATCCTTGTCGATCCAGGGAATCAGGTTGCCGCCCAGCGGCACGCCGAAGTGTTCGTGGGGCAGCGCCGGATCTTTCTGCTTGGCCAACACGCCGCGGTCGATCGCCAGGATGGCCGACGCGGGGTCGTCCAGCAACGGCTTGACGGCTTGGTTGATCTCGCCGAACTGGGTCAGCAGTTCGCGCATGTGTTGCGCGCCGCCGCCGGATGCGGCCTGGTACGTCATGGAGGTCATCCATTCCACCAGGTCGTTGTTGAACAGGCCGGCCAAGCCCATCAGCATGCAGCTGACCGTGCAGTTGCCGCCGATGAAATTGCGCACGCCGCGCTTGAGCGCTGCGTCGATGACCGGGCGGTTGACCGGGTCCAGAACGATGATGGCGTCGTCAGCCATGCGCAGGGTGCTGGCCGCATCAATCCAGATGCCGTTCCAGCCCGCGCCGCGCAGCTTCGGGTAAACCTCGGACGTGTAGTCGCCGCCTTGTGCCGTCAGAATGATCGGCAGTTTTTTCAGAGCATCAATATCGTAGGCATTTTGCAACGGGCCCGCGCCTTCGGCCCACGTGGGCGCAGCGCCGCCAGCATTGCTGGTGGAAAAGAACACCGGTTCGATCAGTGCGAAGTCGTTCTCGTCGCGCATGCGTTGCATGAGCACCGAGCCGACCATTCCGCGCCAGCCGACAAGGCCTACTGCTTGATTCATTTCAATCGCTCTATAAAGGTGGAGACAAGGTCCGGGTAGAAAAAAACGTGCAATTCAACAATTTATCAGAATGCACGGGGAGATGTTGCGGCGCAGCTAGAAAAAATCGGGGCCACAAGACAAGGCATGCCCTTTCGCGGCGCCTTCACAACAGGGCCGCATCGGGTCAATGGCAAGCCCATCGGCGGCTCAGAGCTGGGTCGCAAAAAGGGCCGCCTTGCGGGCGGCCCTTCAAAATCTTGGGGCTGCGCCGCAAGGGCGCGCCCCTTGCTTGACGATCAGGCCAGGGCTTTCAGCACTGCGTCGCCCATGCCCGCCGTGCTGACTTTCGTCGTGCCCGGTTCGAAGATGTCGGCGGTGCGCAGGCCGTCGGCCAGCACGCGGCGCACGGCGGCTTCGATACGGTCAGCCTGGGGCGCAAGGTTCAGCGAGTAACGCAGCAGCATGGCGGCCGACAGAATCGTCGCCAACGGATTGGCGATGCCTTGGCCGGCGATGTCCGGAGCCGAACCGTGGCTGGGTTCGTACAAGCCCTGGCCGCTGGCATTCAGCGATGCCGACGGCAGCATGCCGATCGAGCCCGTCAGCATGGCCGCTTCGTCCGACAGGATGTCGCCGAACAGGTTGCCCGTGACGATGACGTCAAACTGGCGCGGGTTGCGCACCAGTTGCATGGCGGCGTTGTCGACGTACATGTGCGACAGCTCGACGTCCGGATATTCACGCGCCACTTCAATGACGATATCGCGCCAGAACTGCGACGTTTCCAGCACGTTGGCCTTATCCACGCTGCACAGCTTCTTGTTGCGCTTGCGGGCCGATTCGAAGCCGATGCGCGCGATGCGGCGCACTTCGGTTTCGGCGTAGCGCATCGTGTCGTAGCCTTCGCGTTCGCCCGTGAAGGCGCCGTCCGGCGACGAGCGCACACCGCGCGGCGTGCCGAAGTAAATGTCGCCGGTCAGTTCGCGGATGATCAGGATGTCCAGGCCGGACACGATCTCGGGCTTGAGCGACGAGGCGCTGGCCAGCTCGGGATACAGAATGGCCGGACGCAGGTTCGCAAACAGGCCCAGCGCCTTGCGCAGGCCCAGAATGGCTTGTTCCGGACGGAATTCACGCGGCAGGCTGTCGTACTTCCAGTCGCCGACGGCGCCAAACAGAATGGCGTCCGATTCCTTGGCCAGGTTCAGCGTGGCCGGCGGCAGCGGGTGTTCGAACTGGTCGAACGCGGCGCCGCCCACGGGGGCCTGCTTGATGTCGAAGGAAACGTCCAGCGCCTTCAGGACGCGCACGGCCTGCTCAACGATTTCCGGGCCGATGCCGTCACCCGGCAAGACTGCAATGTTGTGAGTCATTTAAGAAGCGATCCTGTGATCAGAATAGGGTTCAGGCGATGGGACGGCTTTCCAGCCAGGGATGGCGGGCCAGGCGTTCGGCTTCAAAGGCGCGGATCTTGTCGGCGTGACGCAAGGTCAGGCCGATATCGTCAAAGCCATTGAGCAGGCAGTACTTGCGGAAGGGTTCGATATCGAAGCCCATCGCGCGGCCGTCCGGGGCAATCACAACCTGGCGGTCCAGGTCGATGTTCAGCTTGTAGTTCGGGAAGGCTTTGACCTCATCGAACAGGCGCGCCACTTCCAATTCAGACAGCACGATCGGCAGCAAGCCGTTCTTGAAGCTGTTGTTGAAGAAGATGTCGGCGTACGACGGCGCAATGATGGCGCGAAAGCCAAACTGCGTCAGCGCCCAGGGCGCGTGTTCACGGCTGGAACCGCAACCGAAGTTCTTGCGGGCCAGCAGCACCGAAGCGCCCTGGTAACGCGGCTGGTTCAGCACAAAATCCGGGTTCAGCGGACGCTTGCTGTTGTCCATGCCGGGTTCGCCGTGGTCCAGATAACGCAGCTCGTCAAAGAGGTTGGGCCCGAAACCCGTGCGCTGGATGGACTTGAGAAACTGCTTGGGGATGATGAGGTCCGTGTCGACGTTTTCGCGATCGAGCGGAGCCACCAGGCCTTCGTGAGTGGTAAATGCTTGCATGATGTCGGTACTCGGTGCTGTATCGCTTAACGGAACGTGCGGACGTCGACGAAGTGGCCGGCCACGGCGGCGGCGGCGGCCATCGCGGGGCTGACCAGGTGCGTGCGGCCGCCCTGGCCTTGGCGGCCTTCGAAGTTGCGGTTCGACGTGGATGCGCAACGCTCGCCCGGTTCAAGGCGGTCGGCGTTCATGGCCAGGCACATCGAGCAGCCCGGTTCGCGCCATTCAAAGCCGGCTTCGATGAAAATCTTGTCCAGCCCTTCGCGCTCGGCCTGCTGCTTGACCAAGCCCGAACCCGGCACCACCATCGCCTGGCGCACATTGGACGCGACGCGCTTGCCGCGGGCCACGACGGCCGCGGCGCGCAAGTCTTCAATACGCGAATTGGTGCACGAGCCGATGAACACGCGGTCCACGCGGATATCGGTAAGCGGCGTGTTGGGCTTCAAGCCCATGTATTCCAGCGCGCGCTCCATGCCGCTGCGGCGCACATCGTCTTTTTCACGATCGGGGTCCGGCACGCGGGAGTCCACCGGCAACACCATTTCGGGCGACGTGCCCCAGGTGACTTGCGGCTTGATGTCGCGCGCATTGACTTCCACAACGGTGTCGAACTTGGCGCCTTCGTCGGTGTGCAGCGTGCGCCAGTACTTGACGGCCTGATCCCAGACCACGCCGTGGGGCGCAAACGGACGGCCGCGGAAATACTCGACCGTCTTGTCGTCCACCGCGACCATGCCCGAACGGGCGCCCGCTTCGATGGCCATGTTGCAGACCGTCATGCGGCCTTCCACGGACAGCGCGCGGATCGTGCTGCCGGCGAATTCGATGGCGTGGCCCGTACCGCCCGCCGTACCGATGATGCCGATGATGTGGAGCACCACATCCTTGGCCGTACAGCCGAAGGGCAATTCGCCTTCAACCTTGATCAGCATGCTCTTGGCTTTTTTCATCAAGAGCGTTTGCGTAGCCAGCACGTGCTCGACTTCGGACGTGCCAATGCCGAAAGCCAACGCGCCCAGCGCGCCGTGCGTGCTGGTGTGCGAGTCGCCACAGACGACCGTCATGCCGGGCAGCGTTGCGCCCTGCTCCGGCCCGATCACGTGCACGATGCCCTGGCGCAAGTCATTCATGCGGAATTCGGTAATGCCGTACTTATCGCAATTGGTGTCCAGCGTATCCACTTGCAGGCGGGAGACCGGGTCATCAATACCCTGGGCGCGATTGATCGTCGGCACGTTGTGGTCCGCCACCGCCAAGTTGGCGCCCGTGCGCCACGGCTTGCGGCCGGCAATCGCCAAGCCCTCGAACGCCTGCGGGCTGGTCACTTCGTGCAGCAGGTGGCGATCGATATAGAGCAGACAGGTGCCGTCTGATTCCTGGTGGACGATGTGGGCGTCCCAGAGTTTGTCGTAAAGGGTTTGGGCCATGGATGCGCTCTGCAAATAGACAATCCGGCTCGTGCCTCACGCGGTTGAAAAGCAAGTCGCTCCCGCGCCGGCCACTGCGGCATGGAGGAATTATGCACACGGTCTGAACCTAGTACAACCACACCATGGATACTAGTACCACCACTACCATGATGGGCGCAAAACGGACCCTATCCGCCTCACTCCGGACCCTTCCTGAAAAGTTGGGGAAGGGTTGTGGAAAATTAATCACACCGAAAAACTTTGTTAAGGAAAATAGATTCAGAATTATCTAGCCGATATAATCCGGTTTCACTACGGTTGCGTCTTTTTCGAAATAATGCGAAATAAAACGTATTAATCAAGCCGAGAATTTCAGCTACTGTGAAGTTCGTGCAAATTCAGGAAATTTAAGTGATGTTGCGCGACGAAACGTTTTGGCCAGTCGTATCTGCCTGCCACGATTTAACAAATCTTGACTCGGAAGATATGACATTTTCATACAAGATGTCGGCCACTCAATCTAAACCTACTCGCGAATAATCACTATGGCTTCGTTTTTGCTTAAGAGCACGACTTCGATCCTTGCCCTGGCCTTTGTTCCCGCAGCATTTGCACAGTCCGCAGCGCCCGCCGCCGCAACCGGCGCCCCGTCCGCAGTGACGCTGAACCAGATCGTTGAACAGACGCTGCTCAGCAATCCCGAAATCCAAGCCAAGTACCACGACTTCCAAGCGTCGCTGGAAGGCCAATCGGTCGCCCGCGCCGCGTACTTTCCGCAGATCAATGCCCAGGGCTATCTGGGCCGCGAATATCGCAGCAACGTGCCGGCCGTGGGCTCGCAGAACTGGAGCCGCCCGGGCTACAACGTCGAACTGCGCCAGCTGATTTTTGACGGCTTCCGTACCAACAACGACGTCAAGCAAGCGGGTTTCGACAAGCTCGCACGCTTCTATGACGTGCTGGCCACCAGCGACAGCACGGCGTTTTCCGCCGTGCAGGCCTATATCGACCTGCAACGCTATCGCGATATGGAGCTGCTGGCCCGCCAGAACTATTCCTTGCACGAAGAAACGCTCAAGCAGATTGGCGAGCGCACCGAATCGGGCGTTGGCCGCCGGGTCGACCTGGAACAGGCGGGCGGCCGTTTGTCGCTGGCTCAGACCAACCTGATGACGGAAACCGCCAACCTGCTGGACGTACAGCAACGTTTCCAGCGCGTCACCGGCGCCTTCCCGCCCGAAGCCATGCAGCCGCCGCCCGACATTGGCGACAAGCTTCCTGTGAAACCGGGCGACTTCAATGAGTCGCTGCGCCGCAACCCCAGCTTCCTGTCCAAGCAAGCCGGCCTGCAAGCCGCGCAAGCGGGCGTTGCCTCGTCCAAGGGCGCGTTCTCGCCGAAGTTTGAATTCGTGGCTTCCACGGGCCGCGACCAGAACGACCCCACCCCGCAAACCCGCGATATTCAAAGCTCCAGCGTGCAAGTCGTGATGAGCTACAACCTGTACCGCGGCGGCGCCGATTCGGCCCGCGTCCGCCAGACGGCCGCGCAGTCGTACGCCGCACGCGACATCCGCGACTACACCTGCCGCAATGTGCAGCAGGATTTGGCCGTGGCTTGGAATAACGTCCAGAGCCTGAGCCAGAAGCTGCCGTTCCTGCGTGACCACGAAGTGGCCACCACAAAAGTCCGTGACGCGTATCGCCAACAATTCCAGATTGGCCAACGTTCGCTGCTGGACTTGCTGGACACCGAAAACGAGTTGTTTGAGTCACGCCGCGCATTGACCAACGGCCTGTATGACCTCAAGCTTGCGCAATATCGCTGGCTGGCGCTGTCGCATGCACTGCTGCCTGCGCTGTCGCTGCAACCCGCGCGCAATGAGATGCCCGAGGAAAACGGCAAGCTGGAAGTCTCCGACGAAGTGATCAAGCTTTGCAATTCGACGGTTCCCGACGCTGCCCGCTTGGCGCCCGTGCGCGTGCAATACAACGAAGGCACGCTGCCGCCCACGCTCGTGCCGCTGAACGCACCCAACGCCAAGCCCTGACCGGTGTTGGGTCGCAAGGAGGCCATATGACCCCCCAGGGCAAAGAATTTTCGCAGCTGGACGCGGACTTTGTCCGCGTCCTGGAAGACTTGATCGACGCCTTGATCGCCAATGGCACCTTGCGCATGACGGACCTGCCTATCCAGGCCCAGCAAAAACTTTCACAGCGCAAGCAGCAACGCGCGCGCCTGTCCGAACACCTCGACCTCTTGGATGACGAAGATGGACAAGTTATCTGAAAAGGCCGCTCGGGAATGGCGTGCCGATGCCCGCGCGGCGCACGACGACCCGCTGCTGGACTGCCTGGTTGAAATCACGCGCCTGCACGGCGTGACCGCCACGGCGCAGGCGCTGTCGTCCGGTTTACCGCTGGAAGAGCACCGGCTGACCCCTGCCCTGCTGCCTCGCGCCGCTGCGCGCGCGCAACTTTCCGCGCGCGTCGTCAAACGCACGCTGGACAGCATTTCTCAAGACCTGTTGCCCGCCATTCTGCTGCTGCAAGGCGAACGCGCCTGCCTGCTGCTCAAGAAAGAAGACGGCAAATACATCGTCAGCCACCCTGAACTGGGCGGCAGCTCTGTCGAGATGACGCCCGAAGCGTTGGCCGCGCAGTACACCGGCCTGGTGTGCTTTGTACGCCCGCAGTTCCGCTTTGACGCGCGTGCGCCGGAAGTCGCCAAGGTGCGCGAGCGCCATTGGTTCTGGGCCGCCATCATGGAAAACCGGCGCCTGTACCGCGACGCGCTGATCGCCGCCCTGCTGATCAACATCTTCGCCATGGCGATGCCGTTGTTCACCATGAACGTGTACGACCGCGTCGTGCCCAACAACGCCGTCGAGACGCTGTGGGTGCTGGCCATCGGCATTACGCTGGTCGTGATCTTCAACATGATTTTGTCCACGGCGCGCTCGCATGTGGTGGACAGCGCCAGCAAACGGGTCGATGTGCGCCTGTCTGCGCAGATCATGGAACGCGTGCTGGACTTGCGCCTGGAGGGCCGGCCGGTGTCGGTGGGTTCCTTCGCGGCCAACCTGCGTTCATTCGAATCCATCCGCGACTTCATCGCGTCAGCCACCATCACCACGCTGGTCGATCTGCCTTTCATCGTGCTGTTCCTGGCCGCCTTGGCCTGGATCTCGCCATGGATGATTCTGCCGCCGCTCGTGGCAATCGTGCTGATTCTGCTGGTGTCGCTTGCCGCGCAGGCGCGCATGGAAGCGCTGACGATGGCGTCTTTCCAAGCCAGCTCGCAACGCAACGCCACGCTGGTGGAAGCGCTGACCGGCCTGGAAGCCGTGAAGACGCTCAACGCCCAGGGCGCCATCCAGCGCAACTGGGAACGCGCTACCGAATTCATCGCGCAAACGGGCGGCAAGCTCAAGCTGATTTCGTCGTCAACGGTCGGCTTCGTGCAGGCAATTCAACAACTGGTGTCGATCGCCGTCGTGATCATCGGCGTGTACCAGGCACAGGAATCGGCCATGTCCATGGGCGGCATCATCGCCGCATCCATGATTGCCGGCCGCTGCCTGGCGCCGCTGGGCCAGGTGGCCGGCCTGCTGATGCAATATCAAAACGCCCGCACCTCGCTGGGTTCCATCGACAACTATATGAAGCTGCCGATCGAACGCCCCGCCGAATCCGAGTTCCTGCATCGCCCGGTATTCCACGGCGGCCTGGAATTCCGCGACGTCACGTTCTCGTATCCCGGCAGCACGCAGCCGGTGCTGAAGAAGGTGTCGTTCAAGCTCAAGCCCGGTGAAAAGGTCGGCATCATCGGCCGCATCGGTTCGGGCAAGACGACGCTGGAAAAACTGGCGCTGGCGCTGTATCAGCCCACCGAAGGCGCCGTGCTGCTCGATGGCGTGGACGTCCGCCAGATCGACCCGGCCGACGTGCGCCGCGCGATCGGCCACGTGCCGCAAGACCCGACGCTGTTCTACGGCAGCCTGAAGCACAACCTGGCCATGGGCGCGCCCTATGCCGACGACGCCAGCATTTTGGCGGCCGCCAATCTGGCCGGCGTCACCGACTTCGCCAACCTGCACCCCAACGGGTTCGACATGATCATTGGCGAACGCGGTGAATCGTTGTCAGGCGGCCAGCGGCAGTCCGTTGCGGTGGCCCGCGCCCTGATCAACGATCCTCCCATCCTGCTGCTGGACGAACCCAGCAGCAACATGGACCACCAAAGCGAAGCCCAACTGCGCAAGCGGCTGGGCGAGGCCAGCGCGACCAAGACGATTCTTCTGGTCACGCACCGGACCGCGTTGCTGGACCTGGTCGACCGCCTGATCGTGATCGACAACGGTCACATCGTGGCCGACGGTCCCAAGGAGCAAGTTGTGGAAGCACTGCGTCAGGGACGCGTTGGACGCGGGAGTTAAGGGCGCCATGCAGACAAATCCTGGAGAGACCAAGCACGGCCTGTTGGGCGGCTTGTGGCGCAAATTGCGCAACGTCTTCGTATTCTTTTTCGACCGGCTGCTGGACGGCACGGAAAAAGGCAAAGTCGAAAAGCGGTCTGACTATGTCGGCAATGCCGAATGGGTGATTCACGAATCGCAGGCCCGCAGTTCGCGTGTGCTGCTGTGGGTGGCCTTGCTGGCCACGGCGCTCCTGCTTGTCTGGGCAGCAACCGGCAGCATTGACGAGGTGGTGCGCGGCGAAGGCAAGGTTGTGCCGTCGCGTCAGGTGCAGATCATCCAGAGCCTGGATGGCGGCATCGTCGAAGAAATTCTGGTTCGTCCGGGTCAGGAAGTGCAAGCCGGCCAGACGCTGCTGAAAATCGACTCCACACGTTTTGCGTCCTCGTTGGGCGAGAACAATGCGGAATACCTGTCCTTGCTGGCCAAGTCGGCCCGTCTGGAAGCGCTGGCCACTGGCGAGCCCTTCGTGGCCCCGGAAGAAGTGCTGAAGCAGGCGCCCGGTCTGGCCGAAATGGAGCGCAACGCGTGGCAAGCGCGCAATACCGAATTGAACGCCACGGTCAACGTCGCCCGCGAACAGCTCAAGCAGCGCCAGGAAGACCTGCGCGAAACGATCGCCAAGCGCGACCAGGCATCGGCCAGCTGCGGCCTGACCTCGCGCGAACTTCAGGTGACGCGTCCCCTGCTGAAAAGCGGCGCCGTGTCCGAAGTGGATCTGCTGCGCTTGCAACGCGACGTGGCCCGCTACTGCGGTGAACAGAAAGGCGCCGAGGCGCAGATCGACCGCTTCCAGGCGTCGATCAAGGAAGCGCAAAGCAAGCTCGAAGAGTCTGAGCTGAACATCCGCAACCAGGCTCGCAGCGAACTTTCCGAAACCAACACCAAGCTGTCCACCCTGCGCCAAGGCAAGCTGGCGCTGGCCGACCGCGTGAAGCTGGCTGAAGTGCGCGCGCCGCTGGCCGGCACCATCAAGACGCTGTTCAACAACACCGTGGGCGGCGTGGTGCAGCCGGGCAAGGACATCATCGAAATCGTGCCCAAGGACGACACGCTGCTGCTGGAAGTGCGTATCCAGCCGCGCGACATCGGTTTCCTGCACGCCGACCAGAAGGCCGAAGTGAAATTCACCGCCTACGACTTCGCCATCTACGGCGGCCTGGAAGGCAAGGTCGAACAGATCGGCGCCGACACGGTCACCGACGAGAAAGGCAATTCGTATTACGTGGTGCGCGTCCGCACGGACCGCAGCACCGTGGGGGACAAGCTTTTGCCCATCATCCCCGGGATGGTGGCCGAGGTTCATATCCTGACGGGCAAACGCACTGTGCTGCAGTACCTGCTCAAACCGATCTTGCGTGCCAAGGCTAACGCCTTTACCGAACGTTAAGGAGAGCTGGAAGGCTTTATGAAACCTGTTCCCGTCCTGTTGATTACGCACGACGACCTGCTGTGGCAGCATTGGCGCGCGCTGGATTCCACGCGCTGGCTGGCTGCCCGCGGGCGGGGTCTGGCTGACCTGCAACGCTGGCGCGAGCAAGGCCGCGCTGTAGCGGTGCTGGATACCGACGTGCCGCGCCTGCCGTCATGGCAAGACCCGATCTGGTCCTCGTCCCTGGTCGGCTTGCATGTGGTTGTGGCCAGCCCCAGCCCGAATGACGAGCAAGGCACCCAGGCGCTAGGCGCGGGCGCCCACGGCTATTGCCATAGCTATGCCTCGGCCGCCGCCTTGTCGCAGGCGCTGGAAGTGGTGGCGTCGGGCGGCATCTGGATGGGCCGGTCGCTGGTGACGCGCCTGCTCAAACTGATGACCGAACGCGCCCAGGATGCCCATTCCTGGGACAACGGCCTGCTTACCGAACGCGAAGTCACCGTTGCCCGCTACGCCGCCAGCGGCCAGTCCAACGCCCAGATCGCTGAAGCCCTGGGCATCACTGAGCGCACGGTCAAGGCCCATCTGTCTGCCGTTTTCGACAAGCTCAAGGTCGCGGACCGCCTGCAGCTCGCCCTGCTCGTCCATGGCATTTCCGCACCCGCAGACTCACGGAGCAAAATTACCTCTTGATATTGTCCTTGAGGACAATATGCCTCCCTTTGGGGCAAACCCTAGTATTTGGCCATCTTTGGATAACTCCCTGAAACGGAACCCACATGGCCACCTTTACCCCCGCCGCAGTTGTCAATGAAATTTCCGGCCGCGCGTGGATACGCAATAGCGACGGCTCGCTGACTGAACTGCATCAAGGCAGCAAAGTCCCTGCCGGCAGTGACATCGTCACGGCCTCGGGCGCCACGGTTTCCCTTCAGGTTGAAAACGGCATGCCGATCGTGATCGGTGAAAGCCGCGAGGTCGCCATCAACGAGGACCTCACCGGCCCGCTGGCCGATCCGAGCGAAGCGGCCATCACGCCGCCCACCGGCACCGATTCCGACCGCCTGCTGGCTGCGCTGCAGGCCGGGCGCGACCCCTTCGACGAACTGGACCCCACCGCCGCCATCGTGGCCGGCGGCGGCGATGCCGGCGGCAGCAGCTTCGTGCGCCTGGCCCGCATCCTGGAAACCACGACTCCGCTGGACCTGGCCTATCCCAACCCCAGCCGCGGCGACGACACCCTGCCCCGCGCCTCGGCGGCGGGCGCCACCGGCGACAACACCGACGATACGACCGCGCCGGCCGCGACCAACACCGCGCCGTCCGCCCTGAACGACGTCAGCAGCGGCAACCAGAATGCCGTCCAGCGCGGCAACCTGCTCACCAACGACGCCGACCCCGATGGCGATCCCCTGGCGATCGTCTCCGTCAGCGGCCGCCCCATGACTGCCGGCGGCGTTACCGTCACCGGCACCAATGGCGGCACGTTTACCGTCTTGCCTGACGGCAGCTACACGTTCACGCCCGGCACGGGCTTTCAGAACCTGCCGGCCGGCCAAACCGCCACCACCACGATTTCCTACACCGTCACCGATCCCAGCGGCGCGACGTCTACCGCCACGGTCGAAGTCACGATCGTCGGCGTGAACGACCCTGCCCAGATCACCCCCGCCAACGCGGGCGATGACGCCGGCACAGTCAAGGAAGACACCACCTTCACTGCAAACGGCAAGCTCAACGTCACCGACGTCGACGACGGCGAAGCCCGCTTCGTCGTGCAATCCGGCCAGGCTGGCCAGCACGGCACATTCTCGATCGACGCCAGCGGCGCGTGGGTCTACAACCTGAACAACAACGACGCCCGCGTGCAAGCGCTGGCCGTCGGCGAAACGCTGACCGAGACCTTCACCGTCACCACGGCAGACGGCACCACCGGCACGGTCACCGTCACCATCCAAGGCACGAACGACGTGCCCACGCTCAGCGGCCAAGCCGCCGGCGCCGTCACCGAAGACACCCCCCTCGCCGCCACCGGCAAGCTTGATGTGGCTGACGTCGACACGTCCGACACGCACACGTGGTCCATCAACAACAATGGCGCCGGCCAGTACGGCGCGCTGACCATTGCCGCCGACGGCACCTGGACCTACAACCTGACCAACACCAACCCGGCCGTGCAAGCGCTGGGCGCAGGCGAGTCGCTGACCGAAACCTTCACCGTCACGGTCAACGACGGCCACGGCGGCGTGACCACGCAAGCCGTCACGATCACCATCAACGGCACCAATGACGTGCCCGTCGTCAGCGGAGAAGCCTCGGGTTCCGTCAAAGAAGACGGCTCTCTGACGGTGAGCGGCCAACTGGGCCAGACCGACGTAGACACGAACGACGCGCACACGTGGACGGTCAACAACGGCGGCAACGGCGACCACGGCAACTTCTCGGTCGACAGCACCGGCAAGTGGACCTACAACCTGAACAATGCTGATCCCAAGGTGCAAGCACTGGGCGTCGGCGAATCGCTGACCGAGACGTTCACCGTCACCGTCGACGACGGCCACGGCGGCGTGACCACGCAAGCCGTCACGGTCACGATCAACGGCACCAACGACGCGCCGGTCATCAGCGGCCAGACCACCGGTTCCGTCACTGACGGCAGCACCACCAACGTCACCGGCCAACTGACCCAGACCGACGTCGACGCAAACGACACGCACACCTGGACGGTCAACAACGGCGGCAAGGGCGACTTTGGCAGCTTCACGGTCGACAACACCGGCAAGTGGTCCTACAACCTGGACGACAGCAACACCACCGTCAAGGGCCTGAAGAGCGGCGAATCGATCACTGAGACCTTCACCGTCACGGTCGACGACGGCCACGGCGGCGTCACGACGCAACAAGTCACGGTCACGATCAACGGCACGGATGACGGCGCCGTTATCACCCCGGGCATCCCGGGCGCAGACCAAGGCACCGTCACCGAAGATGTGGCTCTGACCGTCGGCGGCAAGTTGAACGTCGCCGACCCGGACGCCGGCCAAGCCGTGTTCCAGGTTCAGTCCGGCACCCCCGCCGCACACGGCACATTCTCGATCGATGCGGACGGCAAGTGGACGTATAACCTGAACAATGGCGACGCCGCCGTTCAAGGTTTGGGCGCGGGCAAGACGCTGACCGAGACGATTACGGTCACGACGGCGGATGGCACGACGGGCCAGGTGGTCGTCACCATCGTTGGTACGAATGACGTTCCGGTACTGACCGGCAAGGCTGACGGTGCAGTCACGGAAGACGGCACACTGGTTGCTACCGGCAAGATTGATGTCGCTGATGTTGATACGACTGACACGCACACTTGGACCGTCAACAATGACGGCAAGGGTACGTATGGCTCGTTCTCAGTCGATGGCTCCGGCAACTGGACCTACAACCTCGACAACGCCAACAAGACCGTTCAAGGTCTGAAGTCGGGCGAATCGATCACCGAAACCTTCACTGTGACGGTGAACGACGGCAACGGCGGAATCGTCGACAAGCAAGTCACGGTCACCATCAACGGTACGGACGACGGCGCGACCATCAATCCGGCTCAACCCGGCGATGACAAGGGTTCGGTTACCGAAGACGGCACGCTCACGACAGGCGGCAAGCTCGAAGTGACCGATCCGGATGCAGGTCAAGCGGTCTTCCAAACGCAGACCAATGCTGCCGGCCAGCACGGCACGTTCTCCATCGACGCCGATGGCAAGTGGAACTACACCCTGACCAACAATGACCCGGCAGTTCAAGGCCTGGGCGCTGGCAAGACCTTGACCGAGACCTTCACCGTTACGACGGCTGATGGCACCACTGGCCAAGTCGTGGTCACGATCGTTGGTACCAACGACATCCCGGTCCTGACCGGTAAGGCCGATGGCGCTGTCACCGAAGACGGCACGCTGGTTGCCACCGGCAAGATCGACGTCACTGACGTCGACACGACCGATACGCACACCTGGACCGTCAACAATGATGGCAAGGGTACGTATGGCTCGTTCTCCGTCGACGGCTCCGGCAACTGGACCTACAACCTGGACAACGCCAACAAGGCTGTTCAGGGCCTGAAGTCCGGCGAGACCTTTACCGAAACCTTCACCGTGACCGTCAACGACGGCAACGGCGGAATCGTCGACAAGCAAGTCACGGTCACCATCAATGGCACCGATGACGGCGCCATCATCAACCCGGTTCAACCGGGTGATGACAAAGGTTCGGTCACCGAAGACGGCACGCTCACGACAGGCGGCAAGCTCGAAGTGACCGACCCGGATGCCGGTCAAGCCGTCTTCCAAACGCAGACCAACGCAGCCGGTCAGCACGGGACGTTCTCCATCGACGCCGATGGCAAGTGGAACTACACCCTGACCAATAACGACCCAGCTGTTCAAGGCTTGGGCGCTGGCAAGACGCTGACCGAGACCTTCACCGTTACGACGGCGGATGGCACCACCGGTCAGGTGGTTGTCACCATCGTTGGTACGAATGACGTCCCCGTTCTGACTGGCAAGGCTGACGGCGCGGTCACGGAAGACGGCACGCTCGTCGCCACCGGCAAGATCGACGTCGCTGACATCGACACGACCGATACCCATACCTGGACCGTAAACAACGACGGCAAGGGTACGTATGGTTCGTTCTCGGTAGATGGTTCGGGCAACTGGACCTACAACCTGGACAACGCCAACAAGGCTGTTCAGGGCCTGAAGTCCGGCGAGACCTTTACCGAAACGTTTACCGTGACCGTCAACGACGGCAACGGCGGAATCGTCGACAAGCAAGTCACGGTCACCATCAACGGTACGGACGACGGCGCGACCATC